>ENA-UOJD01000065-UOJD01000065.1-human-gut-metagenome-genome-assembly--contig:-P48-NODE-65-length-179419-cov-28.266391_pt1 | contig 179419 bp, 153 predicted proteins | sample MGYA00242342_ERZ723889 | MGnify/ENA metagenome assembly ERZ723889 | reverse complement strand
TGAGAAAGAAGAACCAGGCTCCCTACGAAGTCAAAGGCTTCCGTCTTTTCGACAAAGTGATTTGCAAAGGTGAAGAAGCATTCATCTTTGGGCGAAGGACATCGGGAAGTTTTGATGTGCGCCGGCTTGACGGTACGCGAATTTCCGCCGGTATCAACTACAAAAAGTTGAGGCTGCTGGAACCTCGAACTACCTACTTAACAGAATTTAGAAAGGAGGCGGCGCTTCCTCCCCTGCATAAATGCAGGGGTTTCCGCGCCGAATTTCTTTGAATGCGACGGATTTTTAGGTAAGACCGATTTTGGCTTTGTACTTACTGATCGTGTCTGCCCACCAATTTAAAATTTCGGGATCAACTTCACTGTCGCGGCTTCGTAGCACAAGACGTTCCGGAGAGAGCGCAAGCGTTGAATCGATGGAAGTAACCAAGTTCTTGTACGGCGACTGACCTAAAAGTAAGAATTTGGGCAGAATCGCCCAGCCTACGCCTTTTGCAGCCAAGCCCAAAGCCCATAGGCCGCTGTCAACTTCCCAATGGTCGTTGCAAATAACACGGGGTGGAGTTGCTTCCGGTGCTCGGGCGTGCACCACGATTTGTCGGTAGCAGCGCAAATCCTCAAGGGTTGGCCGAGAAAGGGAGGCCAACGGATGGTTTTTTGCAACAACAATGGACACGGGTGAGTGTCCGAGCAACCTCTCATCGCAGTGAGAAGATGGGGAGGATGCAAATATCAGAGCCAAATTCATGCCGGCTCTGCTGAAAAACCAGTCTGCCTCAGAACCGGTGATGTTTTCAACCTGCAGCCGTACGGATGGAAAGCGTCGGGCAAATAGCCGCAGCCAGTCAATCATGACCGGAGCTTCCAGGACAAGATCAATGCCCATGTAAAGAGCAGGGGATGGCGTATCGGTAAGTGACAGGGCGCGGGTTTCAAGACGATCCGCTTCAGCCAGAAGACGTTGCGCGCCGACCAGAAGTTCAGTTCCTCTGGGTGTCAAAACAGGTTTGGGCGTCCGGTCAAAAAGCTTGTATCCAAGTTCGGCCTCCATTCCTGAAATATGCATCGATACCACCGATTGGGCCCGTCGAATTTTTCGTGCCGCTTCCGAGAACGAACCTGTTGCCGCAACGGCAACAAAGGAGCGGAGTTCATCAATTTTTAATCCCATAGGACTGCGTGCCTTTAGTGACTATCAATTTATTGATAGATTCTAACTAGATTGTGCGGAAATTTGATGAGACAATTCTGCCATGACTGACTTCATGGGGCAGGCCTATGTCCTTGAATTCCACTCTCAAAAAGAAACCGATGAGCGCGGTTGCGACGCTTGATCTCAATTTGTCTGCTCAACATTCCTTGCAAAACGCAAAGGCTGACGAGAAAATCCATGCGGGAAGCGGCAATGGGGCGAATGCAGTTTCCGGGGCTGAACTTTGGGCTGCCCGCATCGGTTTTTTCGCCGGAGGTTTTACGGTAGCGTCGTGGGCGCCTCTGGTTCCTTTTGTCCAGTCGCAATTGCGGCTCGAGCCCTATGTTTTGGGGTTGTTGCTGCTGGGCTTGGGGGTCGGATCTTTTGTCGGCATGCCGTTGGCAGGCAAACTGACGCAACGTATCGGAGCTCGGAATGCGATATTGCTTTCCGGTTTGGCGTCCTGCCTTTTGCTGGTGGTGCTTTCGCTTGTGCCGGGATTTTACATTGAGTGCGCCGCACTTCTGGCTTACGGCGTGACACTGGGTTGTCTGGAAGTGAGCGTCAATATTTACGGTACGCATTTGGAAAATCGCAATCAAGCGCGCTTAATGAGCGGCTTGCATGCTGCTTACTCCATCGGAGAAGTTGTTTCTGCAGTCGCGCTCACTTCGTTGTTTGTGCTGGGACTTGCCCCGGCTCAGGCTGTCGGCGCGTTGATGGTCTCATTGGCTTTGACGATGGTTGTTTTGCTTCGTCGCATCGAAAACCATCCGATAGAGGTGCCCCGAAAAACAAAAGAAAAGCGTAACGGATGGGCTTTCAACGGCTCTATAGCAATTTTGGCGGTTGTTTGTGCCGTGATTTTCCTTACGGAAGGAAGCATGCTTGACTGGAGCGCCATCTATTTGCGTGATTACGCAGGGGTGCCACAGGAGGGCAGCGCTGTCGGTTACACACTTTTTGTTATTGCAATGGCTATGTCACGTTTGATCGGTGACAAGCTGGCAATGAAGTTCGGCGCTGTAACGATGCTTTCCGTTGGAATCGCCATGATGCTCGCAACGCTTCTGGCGTTGGTGCTCTTTCCTTATCCGGCAAGCGCCATGGTCTCCTTGTTTATCATGGGGCTCGGAATTGCCAACATTGCTCCGATTGTCATCTCGGCTGCGTCGCGAACGGCAGCAATGGATAGCGTTAAAGCCATTACGGCTGTGACAACTGTCGGTTACGGCGGCCTGTTGGCCGGTCCTGCCCTGATCGGAGCGATATCTTCGGCAGTGTCGCTGCAAGGCGCTTTTCTTACGGTGTGTGTGCTTTTGGCAGTCAGTCTGATACTTGTCCAAAAAAATAAATCCGCGTTCAGTTGACGCGAAGGTAAGACGTACCGCAGGACGCGTCTTACCTATGGTCGGTTACAGTAGAAGCCGTAAAGTCCCTGACTTCAATCGGTGGAGAAAGTCACTTGAGGAAGGTAACGGGGGTGTCGCCGCTTGTACGAATGGCTTCGAGACCTTCCGGGCTGATTTGACCGAGGTCGGCCAGGTCGGAATTCCACGGGAATTCCACAAGGAATATCGCAATATTGCCCCAAGGTTTGTAGACGGTCATCGTTCCGCGCGTGATCTCAAAGTGGCGGGCGGAGCGTTCGAGTTCCAGAGCAGGCTTGGGATATGCGATACGTTCATTGCGACCGAAGTTTTCAAACGTGAGAGTCATCGGCAGTCGTGCGATGAAAGCGCGGGCGTCGGCATTGTCGGCCATTTCGACGGGATAACTTTTGCCGTCGATGGAAACTTGGATGGTTTCGGACATAGCGGTTCCTGAAGAGAGTAGACCCAAACAGACAAGGAGCGAGGCAAATAGTCGCTGGGCATGCATGGTGTTGTTCCTTTCCGATTGGTGTTTTGCGGATTTGCAAACATGCTATCGCGCTGGAAGTGACCAGTCGTGAGCGGCGGTGTCAAAGATTTGCCTGAAAGGAGCAAGTACAAAAAAGGCGCCTCTCGAGCAGAAGCGCCTTGGTGCCACAACAGTTGATTGTGTCGATTATTTCGTGCCGGTCGAGCCGAAGCCTCCTTCGCCGCGCGAACTTGCTTCAAAATCGGTCACAATTTCAAACTCGGGCTGCACGACGGGCAGCACCACGAGCTGGGCCAGACGCTCGAAGGGTTCGAGTACAAACGGCTCTTTGCCGCGGTTCCAGGTGCTGATCATCAGTTCGCCCTGATAGTCGGAATCAATCAAACCGACCAAATTTCCGAGCACAATGCCCTTTTTGTGCCCCATTCCGCTGCGGGGGATAATGACGGCGGCGTAATTGGGATCACCGATGTGGATCGCCAGACCGGTCTTTACGAGGACTGTCTCACCGGGGTTGATTGTGAGCGGTTCATCGAGGAGGGCTCGAAGATCGAGGCCTGCGGAGCCCGGTGTGGCATAGCGCGGAAGGTGCTCGCGGATGCGTTCGTCAAGGACCTTGAGTGCAATTTTCATTTTTTCGTCGTGCTTTATTCGTTGTTGGATTTGTCGGCTTCTTCAAGCCGTTTGAGCCGCTCGAGCTTCTGATGCTGCGAGAGTGCGCAAACAAGACCGCCGAATGTTACGAACATTCCTACGGGAATCAAGTTTTGCAGGCTCGGCTCGGACATGCCCGCGATGATGAACAACACGCCGAAAAGCGCGATCACGCTGCCCGCAAGACGCAATAGCGCAGGCATGGCGTTCTTGTTCTTGGCGATGAAACCGGGCGAGGAGGGGGCCTGATCGGATTCGTTAGCGCGACGTACGGTGACCATGCCCGGCATGTCGCTGTTGACGGAAACGGTAAGGCCGCTTACCTTTGCATTGCCCTTTTCGATTTCCTTCAAAAACGCGATGTAGTCGCCGTTGTGAGGTTCAAGCGTTTTTTCGTTGAGTTTGAAGGCCATATCTACACCTCCTTTGCGAGGTCTTCGGCGATGCATTCAATGATGGTCTGCGCAAGCTTGTCCTTGCTCACGTGCCCCGTGGCGATTTCCTTGTCGGCCATCACGATCACGGCTTCGTTCATGTCGCAGCCGATGGCGCTGCGAGCGTTGTTGGCCACGATCATACGAGCGTGCTTGCGGATGCGCTTACCGCGTGCGTTTTCAAGTACGTTTTCGGTTTCGGCGGCAAAGCCGACGCAGTAAAGCGAGGGAAATTCTCGTGCCGCCTGCGCGAGGATGTCCGGATTTTCCACGAGCTCCAACGCGGGCGGTTCATCTGACTTCTTGATTTTTTCATCGGCGACAGTCTGAGCACGCCAGTCGGCAACGGCAGCGACGCTCACAAAAACATCGGCGCCGGTTGCCTCACGGCGCACGGCCTCGTTCATTTCTTCGGCCGAAACGACCGGCACCGCTTTGACACCGTAAGGGGCTGCGATCGAAGTGGGGCCGGAAATGAGCGTCACATTGGCTCCCGCTTCAAAGGCGGCCTGCGCAACAGCGTAGCCCTGCTTGCCGGAGCTGCGGTTGGTGATGCCGCGCACGGGGTCCAGCGCTTCATAGGTGGGACCTGCCGTGACAACGACGCGCTTACCTTGCAGGGTCTTCGGAGAAAGTAGGCGCGCGGCGTGTGCGGCGATTTCTTCAGGCTCGATCATGCGGCCTGCGCCCGAAACGCCGCAGGCAAGTTCCCCGCACGCGGGTCCGAGCACGGCAAAGCCGTCGGCCTTGAGCTGAGCGATGTTGCGCTGCGTGCTTGCTCTGGCCCACATATTGCTGTTCATTGCGGGGCATACGGCGACTGGGCAGGAGCTTGCGAGAATAACGGAACTCACCAGATCGTCGGCAATGCCGTTGGCCGCTTTGGCAAGAATATTGGCGGTGGCCGGAGCAACGATCAGAAGGTCGCAGTTGCGCGTGAGTGCCAGGTGTTGCATCGTGCCGTCAAAGGCCTCGGTTTGTACCGGATGTCCTGAGAGCGCGGCAAACGTAAGCGGACCGACAAACTCTGTTGCGGCTTGCGTCATGCAGACGCGAACCGTTGCCCCCGATTTAACCAAAAGCCTTACGAGCTCACAGGTTTTGTAGGCGGCGATGCCGCCCGTAACGGCCACCGTAATGTTTTTGGCAGCCAGGCGAGAGTAAAGCTTTGCAGTCATGATGAAGCAGTTCTAGATTGAAGTCGAGTATCAGAAGACAGTGTAGACGTCTGGCCGGAGGATTGGATTAAGAGAGCTCACGGATCTTTTCGAGTACCGCTTCCACGTGACCCGGAACCTTGACGCCGCGCCACTCAAACGCGAGCCTACCCTGCGGATCAATGAGGAAGGTGGAGCGAACGATGCCGCGGCAGGGTTTGCCGTACATAACCTTTGGCTTGATGACATCAAAGGCTGTGCAGAGCTCTTCGGACTTGTCGCTCACGAGTTCAATACCAAGTTCCTGGCGGGTGCAAAAGCCTTCGTGGGTCTTCACCGAATCGCGGGAGATGCCGATTACCTTGGCGTTCAAAGCCTCGAACTGAGGCACGGCAGCCGTAAAGTCGCGCGCCTCCATCGTACAGGCCGACGTGTTGTCCTTCGGGTAGAAATAAAGCACCACCCAGCGGCCGCGTTGGGCTTGCAAATCAAAGTCGCCTGCCGTGGAGGGGCCTTTGACGTTGACGACGGTTTCTCCGATCTGAAACATTGACAATTCTCCAAGAGTCAAAATTTTTGAGTGCGGTGAGTTTAGCAACTTGCACAGCCGCGATTGTTCTCAAATATTACTGAGTGCAGATGCTTGACGTCTTGCGAAGTGCTATCTTTAGGAACCTCGAAAACCACAGAAGCCAAAAGGAAGTCTTCGACATGCGTTTCCAGCCCAATGTTCGCCGCATCGCGGCGATTCACGACCTGTCCGGAATCGGCCGGACATCTTTGATGGCCGTCATTCCGATTCTCTCTACCATGGGCTTTAACGTGTGTCCTCTGCCCACCGCGATTCTCTCCAATCACTCGCAGTACCCGGACTTTTCCTTCCTCGATCTCACCGAAGAGATGCCTCGCATCATTGATCAGTGGGAAAAGCTCGGCGTCACTTTTGATGCGATCTACACGGGCTATATGGGTTCGCCCCGACAAATCGAGATCGTTTGCGGCTTTATCGAGCGCTTCCGCACGGCCGATACGCTCGTGGTGGTCGATCCGGTCTTGGGTGACAACGGACACCTCTACAGCAAGATGACGCAGGAGATGGTCGAAGAGATGCGGCGCCTGGCATGCCGGGCCGACGTGCTCACGCCCAATCTCACCGAGGCGTTTGCGCTTTTGGATCGTCCATACAAGACGGACTGCACGACCGAGGAACTCAAAGACTTGATTGCCGAACTTTCCGAAATGGGACCCGATACGGTGATCATCACGGGTGTTCCGGTGCCGGGCCAGTCTGGATTAACTTCCGTGATTGCGCGCAGCAAGTCTGATTTGCGCACCTGGAAGGTCACCTGTCCGTATCTGCCTGCGCATTATCCCGGCACGGGCGACAGCTTCACGAGCGTGATTACGGGCAGCCTCCTGCAGGGCGACAGCCTTCCGATTGCGCTTGATCGCGCCGCTCAGTTCATACTGCAGGGCATTCGCTCTACATTCGGCTATCGGATGGATAATCGCGATGGCATTCTGCTTGAGCGAGTGTTGCCCAACCTTAATACACCGATTCAGTCGGCCACCTACGAGTTGGTCTGACAGAGAGTTGTGACAAAACAAAAAACCGCGTCTTGCTTTCGGACACGGTTTTTCTGTTTGAGGCTGTACTGAGGACAGAAAGCTTACCTTTCTCGGCGGAATTCGTCGAACACCAGGAGTGCCGCCCCCACGCAAATGCAGATGTCGGCCACGTTAAAAGCCGGCCAGTGGTAGCCAAACGCGTGAAAGTCGAGAAAGTCCGTGACGTAGCCGTAGACGAGGCGGTCCCAGAGGTTGCCCAGGGCGCCTGAAATCACCAGGGACATCGAGAAGGCAAAGAGTGTGCGCTTGGCGTGACGCCACAGAAAGAACAGACACGCTGCAGTCACAAGCAGGGCTATGCCCGCGAAGGCGAAAATTTGCCATCCGCCTGCGTCACCCAGAAACGAAAAGGCCGCGCCCGTGTTGCGAACGTGGCAAAGATTGAAAAAGGGCGTGACAGGGACAAAGGCGCCGTACGCGAGCGTATCGATGACGGCGACCTTCGTGATCCGGTCGACAACGAGCAACACGAACGCTGCCGCAAGCCAGAGGACAAAACGCCCCGGAGCGGGGCTCCGGGGTGCGGATCGATTGATCTCGGTCACGGCGTTTAGGCCTTGGTGCGGACCTCGCCGGCGCCGAAGAGGTTCGTGAGGCACCGTTCGCACAGTTCCGGATGTTCGGCATTGTTGCCCACGCTCGGAACGTAGTGCCAGCAGCGGCAGCACTTCTTCTGCTCGGTGGCGGTAACCGTGATTTCCAAGTCACCTTCGTTTTTCACGAGTTCGGCGCGCGAGGTCATCATCACGAACTTGAGTTCATCGCCCAGGCCCGCGAGGGTCTCGTATGTTTCACCGCTTGCGGCGATCTTGCATTCGGCCTGCAGGCTCGAGCCCACAAGGCTTTGCATGCGCAGCTCTTCGATCTTCTTGAGCACTTCGGCGCGAACGTCGCGGATCGTCGACCATTTGGCGAGCAGCGCTTCGGAGCCTTCGACAGCGGGCACCGTGTGATAGAGCTCGGTAAAGATCGTACCTTCCTTGTTCGGACTGAAGATCGCAAAGGCTTCTTCGGCCGTAAAGGAAAGGATCGGAGCCATCAGACGCAGATAGGCCGCCGTGATGTGCCACAGGGCGGTCTGAGCGCTGCGGCGCGGCAGACCGTCGGTCTTCGTGGTGTAGAGACGGTCCTTGAGGATGTCGAGGTAGAAACTGCCCAGGTCGTCGGTGGCAAAGCCCATCAAAAGAGTGGCGACTTGCTGGAAGCTATAGGTCTCATTTGCCTCAATGATCTGCTTTTGAAGCTCGGCAACGCGAGCCAGCGCCCAGCGATCAAGCTCGAGCATCTGATCGACCGACACGGCATCCTTATTGATGTCGAAGTCGTTCGTGTTGGCAAGCAGGAATCGCAGCGTGTTGCGGATGCGGCGGTAGCTGTCGACAACACCCTTGATGATGGTCGGGCCGATACGCAGGTCGCCTGTGTAGTCGGTCTGAGCCACCCAGAGACGGCAGATTTCGGCGCCGTACTTTTCGTAGATTTCCTTCGGACCCATGGCATTGCCGCGAGACTTGGACATCTTCTTGCCTTCTTCGTCGACAAGGAAGCCGTGCGTGAGAAGCGCATCGTAGGGTGGACGGCCGTAGAGGATGGAACTCGTCAACAGGGAGGAATGGAACCAGCCGCGGTGCTGATCGCTGCCTTCAAGGTAGAGGTCGCAGTGAGGCTTGCCGTCGTAGACGTCTTTGTGCGAGCCGTTCATCACGGTTTCGTACGTGGAACCGGAGTCGAACCACACGTCGAGAATGTCGGTGGTCTTGTCGTACTGAGCGGCTTCTTCGGCGGGCATGAAGTCTTCGGCCTTGGCCTTCACCCAGGCTTCGATGCCTTCATTTTCAACGCGTTGGGCGACTTCTTCCATGATTTCGAGCGTACGCGGATGCAGTTCACCCGTTGCCTTGTTCATGAAGAAGGGCAGGGGAACGCCCCAGTTGCGCTGACGCGAGATGCACCAGTCGGGACGGTTCTCGATCATGGCGTGCAAACGGTTGTAGCCCCAGGACGGGATGAACTTGGTGGCATCGACACCTGCCAGAGCCGTTTCGCGCAGGCTCTTTTCTTCGGCTTCGGTGTTGAGCACGCCCTTGGTGTCGGCCGTGGGCTTGTCCATGCGGATGAACCACTGAGCCGTTGCACGATAGATGAGCGGCGTCTTGTGGCGCCAGCAGTGCATGTAGCTGTGTTGGATCATTTCGCAGTTCAAAAGGACACCCGCCACGCGCATTGTGTCGACGATCTTTGGCTGGGCCTTCCAGATGTTGAGGCCGCCGAAAAGCGGGAGCCAGTCGGCATAGACGCCGTTGCCCATCACCGGATTGAGAATCTGGTCGTTGGTCATACCGTTGGCCTTGCACGACACAAAGTCATCCAGACCATAGGCCGGAGCCGAGTGCACGACACCCGTACCGCTCGTGGCTTCCACGTATTCACCGAGATACACCGGCGAGAAGCGCTTAAAGCCTTCATGCAATTGGCTGAAGGGGTGCATGAAGCGGATGTGATCAAGGTTTTTGCCGTTGGTTTCTCCGACGATCTTGCCTTCGAGCTTGTAGCGTTTCAGGCAATCTTCCACCAGGTTGGCTCCGAGAATCAGGTATTTGTCACCGCAGTCAACGAGAGCATACGATAGATCCGGATGCATGTTGATGGCTTGGTTGGCAGGAATCGTCCACGGCGTCGTTGTCCAAATGACCGTGTAGCAGGGCTTTTCAATCTTCACGCCCATCAGTTCTTCAACCTTGGGCTTGTCTTCTTCCGAAAGAGGGAAAGCAACGTCGATGGCGTAACTTTCGCGATCGGCGTATTCAACCTCAGCTTCGGCCAGTGCCGAGCAGCAGTCGAAGCACCAGTTGACGGGCTTGAGACCGCGGTACACGTAACCCTTCTTCACGATGCGGGCAAGCGTGCGGATTTCGGCGGCTTCCGTTTCAGGGCGCATCGTCAGATACGGATTTTCCCAGTCGGCGAGAACGCCCAGACGCTTGAAGCCGGCTTTCTGCTTGGCGACCTGTTCTTTGGCATAGGCGCGGGCCTTAGCCATCAGATCGGTTTTTTCGAGCCCCTTGCCGTACATCTTTTCGATCTGGATTTCGATCGGCATGCCGTGGCAGTCCCAGCCCGGCACGTAGGGGACATCGTAGCCCTCAAAAAGCTTGGTCTTGTTGACGATGTCCTTGAGAATCTTGTTTAAGGCATGGCCGAGGTGAATTTCACCGTTGGCATACGGCGGACCGTCGTGCAGCACGAAACGGTTGCGGCGGTTTTTGCAGACGTTTTGAATCGTGTGATACAGGTCGCGTTTTTCCCAGTCGGCAACCCAGACGGGTTCACGCTTGGGCAGGTCGCCGCGCATCGGAAAGGCGGTATCGGGTAGATTAAGCGGGTACTTTGCCGTATTGCCGGCTTTATCGGCTTTAGCCATGTGTCAAACTCCAGGCCCCCTCGGGCTCTTCTGAAAGATTGAAAAGGAATAAATTTTGAGATGCGCGATAAAAAGCGCTGTCAGGAAGGCGCAAGCGCAACGAGCCGTTAGTTTACAGTCAGAAGCGCTTCGTTTGCTATAGGTAAGCTTGCTTATGGTGCTCGGCCAGCTTCTCGGAGTGAATCGGCTAAAGCGATACGTTGCGTGAATCTCTTAAGACGAATCTTTCTTTTGTTCCCTAAACACCTAAAAGATGTCTTGCTGCCTCTGCGTCGCGTTGGATTGCGGCTTTAAGTTCATCGAGTCCTGAGAACTTTTTTTCATCTCGGAGTTTTTGCACGAATTCGATTTCAACGATGCGACCGTATGCGTTGCCCGAATAGTTGAAGACGAACGTTTCCAGTAGCCAGCGCCGATCGGATGCTACAGTCGGTTTGTAGCCGAGGCTAGCGGCGCCACCGAAAACAGTGTCGCCATCAAGTCCCTTGACGCGCACCGCAAAGACGCCATGCAGCGCGCAGACGGCTTTGGATCCGGGAGGCAGCATTGCGACATTGAGCGTCGGAAAGCCCAGTGTCCGGCCGAGTGCTGCGCCGTGAATGACACGGCCGGTGACACGGTAGGGACGGCCCAGCATGGTTTGTGCTTCATTGAGATCGCCTAAAGCCATCGCCTCGCGAATACAGGAACTCGACACTCTTTCATCCGATTGATAGAGAAGAGGGGTAGCAAGAGCCTCAAAACCAAAAGTTTCGCCCAGTCGCTTGAGATCGGCAAAGTCACCCGAGCCGCCTGCGCCGAAATGGAAGTTATTGCCAACCGTCACCCAGCGGCAACTGATGCCTTCAGAAAGAATGTTGCGAACAAACGCCTCGGGCGAGAGCGCGGCAAAGCGTTTGTGAAAGGGCATGATGTAAACAGCGTCAATGCCGCAGCCCGCAATGGCAATCATCTTGTCGCGTAACGTGCTGATACGGGCAAAGGGCTCCTTACCAAAGAGCTCACGCGGGTGCGGTTCAAACGTAACGACTGCGGCGGCCAGACCTCGAGCGTGCGCTTCCTTTGTTACCGCCCGAAGAAGTCGCTGGTGGCCGAGATGAACGCCGTCGAAATTCCCGATGGCAACTGCGCAGGGACGTTTGTGAGAGGGGCCGGGAAGGCCGCGAATGATTTGCATGCCGGTCTGTAGGGTGAAGGTTGCCGAAATACTGGTCAAGCTCTTGCGAAGGTTGTTTAGGATTATGCGCAGAAAACTTGCCGTCGCAGATTATACGAATGCGACATAGGCCATGTAAGGCAAATTCTTGTTTCACCGGAATCTTCTGCGGTTGCCGCAACTCAAGTACAATTGCCCTGCCATAACGAAGCGAGTGTCGACGGCTGTTTCGGCACTTCTTGTCTATTCGAGATTTCCAGCTTTCTATCAATCAGATATGTGTCAACCCGGTCTAGAGAAAGATTCGGGTGCATTTGCATTTATGAAAAACATCGTTGTTTTGATCTCGGGCCGCGGCTCGAACTTTGTGGCGATTGCTCAGGCCTGCGAACGGGAAAATTGGGCTGCCGAGGGTATCCGTATTTCGCTCGTGCTTTCCAACCGCCCCGATGCGGCCGGGCTTGATCGCGCTAAGGAAATGGGTATTGAAACGGCCGTGGTGGATCACAAGGCGTTTGATACCCGTGAAGCTTTTGAGCGCGCCATGATTGAGATCATCGACAAGCACAATCCGGACGTGGTGGTGCTCGCAGGGTTCATGCGTGTTCTGACGCCTGTCTTTGTCGATCATTACGAAGGCAAGATTCTCAATATTCACCCTGCTCTGTTGCCGCTTTTTAAGGGACTCGATACGCACAACCGCGCACTCCAGGCAGGTGTTCGCGTGCACGGCTGTACGGTGCACTTCGTGAGTTCCGAACTCGATGGCGGCGCCATCATCGGCCAGGCTGTCGTGCCGGTGTTAGCCAGCGATGACGCCGATACACTTGCCCACCGAGGGCTTCGTCTCGAACACATTCTTTATCCGCGTACCGTCAAGGCCGTGGCTTCCGGCAAGGTCAAGCTTGTCGACGGCCGCACCGTGACGGACGACGAAACGGCTAAGTCTCTTGCTGTTTTTGATTGCTGCGCTTGAGAAACACAACCATGGAACAGAAAACCAAAAAGATGCCGTTTGCGCCGGTTAAGGTCCGTCGAGAGAAAACGGAAAAGAAGCTTACGGAACGTCAGCGCGCTGCGCAAAAGCGTCAGGCTGAGCAAAATCGCAAGGCTGCTCCCGTCAAAGGCGTTCCGTCTGCAATGCGTCAGCAAAAACTCAATCCCAACAAAGTCCGCATCACCAATCTGATCGCGGGTGAGTTGGCGCGCGCTTTTGCGGTGATTCTTAAGCTCGATGGACCGGCTGATACGCTCATGAAGGCGTTCTTCAAGTCCAACCCGAAGTTGGGCAGCCGTGATCGAACGATTTTGGCCGAAGCCATTTTTTATGCGCTGCGGCACTATTCCGAAATTGCCTGGCGCATGAAGCCCGTCAAGCCCGAGCGCGCTCCCAAGGTGGCTGCGTTCCTGACGTTGGCGATGCAATACGGTGTCGAGAGCATGGGCGATCAGGTTCTCGGTTCCGAAAAAGGGCCGGTGACCAATATGCTTGCCTTGAAGCTCGAAAAGGCTCCGCCCGAAGTCCGTGCCGAGATGCCGTTCTGGCTGTACGAACTCGAAAGCAAGCAGTACGGCGAAGCCGCACCGCAGCTTTTTGAAGCTTCGCTTCAGGCAGCTCCGCTTGATTTGCGCGTCAATACGTTGAAGGCTAAGCGAGAAGACGTCATTGCGGAATTTGCCGAACACAAGGTAACCGCTGAACCCATGCAGTTCTCGCCTGACGGTATTCGTCTGACGGATAAGCCCGGCTTGATTCGTTGGCCTGTGTACCAGGAAGGCCGAATCGACATTCAGGACGAAGGCAGCCAGTTGATTGCGCGCCTCGTGGGTGCCAAGCGCGGTGAAATGGTTTGCGACTTCTGCGCCGGTGCCGGAGGCAAGACATTAGCTCTCGGTGCGCTGATGAAGTCGTCCGGCCGTCTGTACGCATTTGACATCAATGAGAAGCGCCTGCAGGGGCTCACGCCGCGTATGCGTCGAGCCGGTCTCTCCAACGTCCATCCGGTCGCCATCCGTGATGAAAAGGACAACCGAATCAAGCGTCTGCGCGGTAAATTTGACCGTGTTCTGGTGGATGCGCCCTGTACCGGTACCGGCACGCTTCGCCGCAACCCGGACCTGAAGTGGCGCCTAACACCGCAGGAACTCGATCGCATCAACGCGGTGCAAAAGAGTGTGCTGGAAGAGGCGGCGAAGCTTCTTAAGCCTGATGGCCGCCTTGTGTACGCGACGTGCTCGGTACTTCAGCGGGAAAATCAGGACGTCGTTAAGACTTTCCTGGAATCTCATCCGGAGTTTGAACTTCTGAATGCTACTGACGTCCTGGCGAAGCAGGGCGTAACGTTGCCAGATTTTCAGAAGGAAGAATTTGGTGACTTTTTTGTGATGTTGCCTCACCGCCATCACACGGACGGCTTCTTTGCGGCCGTATTACACAAGAAGAGAGCCTGATTCTTGTCTGAGCTGAAGTAAAACAGAGCCTTGTCGAGAGCGTTTCGGCAAGGCTCTGTTGTTTTTCGCAGAAAAAATGAGCTGATCAGTTTCGCTCGGTTATTGATTTTTTCGGCGGCAACCCGAATGTGCGCTTGTATTCGCGACTGAACTGATTGGGACTTGTGTAACCGACTTCGTAGGCAGCCTGACTCGCGCTGTAACCGCGAGCCACCATCAGGTGCTGAGCAAGGAACAGGCACTGACGTTTGTAATACTGCAACGGCGTCATTTTTGTGACCGTCTGGAAATGTCGATAGAACGTCGAACGTGTCATGTTGCACATTTCGGCAAGGGCTTCAATATCAAGCGGTTTACCTGTGTTTTGACGGATCCACTGAATCGCGCGATTGATGCGGTTGGCGGGCGTGTTCTGGCTGAAGAACTGAGACAGAGCCGCTCCCTGCGGGCTCATCAAAAGCACATAAGTTAGCTCGCGTTCAATAATCGGACCGCGTGTAGAAAGTTGTTCAGGATTCTGATAAACCAAGCGCAATAGACGCTCGAAGGCTTCAACAATGTCGACAGTGGCCGGCATTGCTGTGAATGCATGCACAGAGTGCCCAACGACGACTCCTTTGTGTTTTGCGGCGATTTCAGGGCAAGTAGCTAAAAGGTCGGTTAGAACCTGAGGATCAAGTTCAACGGAAATCGAAACAAAAGGCTTGGAATCTGAGGCGCATGTCACCTCGTAGCTGGCAGGGGAGTCCGCCGCCGTCGTGCAACTCGTGCCTTTACCGTACTCAATGTTTTGTCCGTCAGTCGTGCTGCGCTTGCGACCTTGAAGAATTAGACCGGTTGAAAGCGTGTAAAAAGTATTGGTATTGACGATCGGACAGGGTTGCACATGAAAGTGCAACCGAGGCATTGATTTGGGAGAAAAAAGAGAGACACCGTTTTCTCTCCACTGATTCAGGGCAATATCCTTGAGCGCATCCAGACGGGCGCGAAGATCTTCTGATAGCGTAATCTCGAACACAAGAGAATCCTTTGTTTGTTCAGCCGAGCCAGTTGTGTTATCACACTTGCAACGACAATTGGAAAGCCATAGCGTACTCATTCTGTACCCGGTATTTTGCGTGAATTTTGCATAATCGTCAGTAGAGTCGGACGTCTGTTAGAAAATATTTCAGGCTGCCTGCCAAAGAGGAAACGCAGGCAGCCTGAATTGCCTCCGACTTTGTTATTTAGCCGGGTGAGCAGCCTTTTCAACGACCGCGAGAGCGTTGAGCGTTCTCGGGTAGCCGAGGAGAGGTGCAAGCTGCAGACAGGCGGAGATCAGAATTTCCTCGTTGTTGCCCATCTTGAGGTTGCCGGCAGCGTGGGCTGCCATCTGAGCGGTGGTATCGCCTTGCGCGGCCAGGTAGCAGAAGGTAACGAGTTCACGTTCCTGCAGTGACAGACCGGAGCGAACGTAGTAGTCGCCGAAGCAGTTGGCAGAAAGCCAGCGACGGATGGCAACGGTCTTTTCGGGGCCGGAAGTGGCAAAGCCCTTCATGCCCGCTCCGAAGATTTCAACCTGAGCGGCTTCGCCCTTGACGACACGCTCGACATCCTTCTGTTCGGTGGTATCGGGAAGGGGGAGCTTTACGCTGCGCGAGGTAAAGACACGGTTCATGATGTCGACGAATCCGCGGACACGTCCCATGCCGAGATAAGCGGTGGCCTGATAAACGATTTCGCGAACCTGCGTGGGCGTTACGCCGGCGTCGAGCGCCTGCGGCAAACGGACCTCGAATTCTTCCTTTCCGCCGCAACCGAGCAACGCGGCAAGAATGACGAAGTGGCGGTGAGCTTTACCCAGAACGGGCTCGACCGTCTTGGCGACTTCTTCCTCATCAAAGTACTTGAAGAAGCGTGCGTATTCGGGATCGGTCTTTGGAAGATCGGAAACAGCCGGTGCGGCGGCTGCGGCCGGATTGAGTGCGGACATGAAAACTGCTCCTGCGGCGAGTCCGGCGGACCCACCCAAAAGATTGCGACGTGAAAGAGATTTTTCCGACATTGAACACCTCGTAAAGGTCAGTGTTTTGCTGATTCCATTATCGGAAGGAGCAGGGCAAGTTGGGTGCCGAAACGTTGCTCGATAGTCTCAAGTCTCCGCGCATGTGAAAAAGTCGGAAGAGGGAAAATGTCTCGTGGAATCAAACTGAAATGGACGAAAAATCCTTTAAAATCAGCATACAAAACATAACTACTATTATATTGAGCAAATTACATTGAAAAATTTCTATATGGTAAAAATTGGCAAATTTTGCGTTTAAAGCCTCAAAGGAAAGATTGTGAATTTTCGTTGGATGCCGAGATCCTATAACTGCTAATATTTAGGCGTGTAACGTCATTTTTTGACCATAATTGCTAATATATAGGCGTTTATTGTGTTCACAGGAAACGTGTCGACGATAGCGAATCTCAAGTCGCCTAAGGAACTACGGCTGCAATTGGCTGAGCGGGCTCGAGAGTTGCGACTTACGCGAAATATGCGTCAGACGGATTTAGCAGAGCGATCGGGTGTGACTCTTGCGTCCGTGAGGAGATTTGAGAAGGAAGGCGAGATCTCGCTCAAGAACTTGATGTTGATTGCGATTGCACTCAACCGAGCTCAGGACATGGAGCAGGTATTTCGGTTGGATAGAAACATAGACCTGTTCAGACCAGAACCCAAGCCAAGGCAGAGGGCTAGACAGTGAAAACAGAAGTCATCTTAAACATCGAAGGCAGGCGTTATTTTGTTGGTGTTTTGGCGTCCGATCAGAACGACATCTTTTTTCAGTATGCAGAGAACTTCTTAAACACTCAGCTCGAAATTTCTCCGATTTCTGTGCCACTGCAGCGAAGGATCTGGGTATTCAATACGAGTTCTTTTGGTGGGCTGCCGGGATTTGCTTCCGATAGTCTCCCGGATGGGTGGGGAAACTTATTGCTGCATCGCCAACTGACAAGAAGGGGTGAACGACTGGCTGAAATTGATTCCCTGCGACGTTTGTGTTGGGTTGGATGCCAAGGCATGGGGGCGTTGGAATATCAGCCTGAGGAGAAATTCCAGGAGGAGTTTTGTTTATCTGATATTCGACTTGATACTTTGGCTGAAAACGCAGAGGCTATTTTGTCTGATCGCGAGTCAGGTATCGCTTTGGATGCGTTGGCATCTCTCAACGGCTCTTCAGGTGGTGCCAGACCGAAGATTGTTTGTCTGGTGTCAGATGATCGCCGAACACTCATCCCTGGCAATATTGCAATTGGCAGTGCGGAACCTTGGCTAATTAAATTTCGAAATTCGACAGATCCTGCTGACGCAGGTGCCCTCGAATATGCGGTGTCGCTTCTTGCCAAGAGTGCCGGCATCGACATGCCCGAAACACATCTGTTCGAGTCTTCCAAAGGTGCCGGTTGGTTCGGTATCCGCCGGTTCGATCGTACATCTGCCGGAAAGGTACACATGGCCACAGCGGCCGGGTTGTTGCATTGCGATTTTCGGCAACCTTGTCTTGACTATCAGACACTGATGGCGTTGACGCAGCGCTTGTCAGGTGCCGGTGATTTGGAGCAGATGCTCAAGCGCACCTACTTCAATTTCGTTATTGACAATCGAGACGATCACGCGAAGAACTTCAGTTTTCTGATGGACGGCAAAGGTCGTTGGCGCTTGGCACCTGCTTATGACTTGGTTCCGAGTACCGGCGGCTTTGAGCACATGACCGCTCTGATGGGTGTGGGGAAGTCTCCGGTGCGATCGCTCTTTGTGCGTTTGGGTGAAGACTTCGGCTTGTCTCACCGTAAAGCGCAAACCGCATTGGCTGCAGTGGACGAAAGTTTGAGCCAATGGCACCAGTTGGCCAAGAACTGTGGCGTCAAATCGCCTCCTGTTTTTGCGCCGCTCAAATGAATTGCGGCCGGACACTCACTCGGGCACCCGGCCGTTGAATCATCTAAATTCACAATTAGAGTGCAGGCATGCGTTCAATCTGCGTACCCGGATCTACGACGATCGCTTTCATGCCGCGTGCTTCAATGGCCTTTTGACCGCGCTCGGTGCAGATGATCGTGGCACCTTTCGCGCAGAGTTTCCCTTCGAAAAGAACCTTCTGTCCGGCTACGAAGGATGCCTTGGGCGTCTGGGTTGCGTAGTCGTAGACGGTGATGTCGGCGTCGGCTCCGACGGAGAGATGCCCTTTGTTTTTGAGACGCAACATGCGGGCAGGATTCAGGGACGTTTTCTGCACGAATTCCGGCAGACTCAGCACGTCGAGCTTCACGAGCGACAGCCCCTGAGACAGAATCACATTGCGCGGGATGCAGCCGCCGTCCGTGGAAATCGCATCGACAACGAACGATCCGTCGTCTCGTTTAGCTTGGGCGAGCGCGATGCGCGGCAACGGAGGATTGATGTTGAAGCTGCCGCCGACGTCGCTGTCGGCATCTTCCCAGAGCTTCAGAGCTTCCAGCCCGGTGACCAGATCCGAATAGCCGCCCGCGTCGTAAACCACGAAGGCCTTCTTGGCCAACAAAGCCGCGCGTACGCCGTCTCTGTCTTCCGAGAAGCCGAAGTGACGCAGGCAGTTGCCCGTGACTTTCGACTGAATCTTGCCATCGGGCCCGCAGGTCAGTCGAGTACCGTTCTTCGGCGAAATGTAGCTTTCACAAAAGATGTTCGGGTTCTTTTTGAGTAGGTCAATGGCGATGCCGGTTTCTTCCATTTCATTCCTAATGGCACCGCGGCAGTAAGCGTTGATGTGCGCTAAATGCAGCGGATAGCCACCGGCCATCTCAACTGCCTCGATCATGCCTTCAATGTTGGAGCCGTGCTCGGTTGTGCCGGCGTGCCAGGCAACGTAAGCACGACGCTCAAGAGCAGTTTTGATGAGTTCGGACGATACAGCCGGTGTCAGCGGATAGTGGCCGCCGAGGAGCTTGACGCCCAGAGCACCTTGTTCAAGGGAGACGTCAATGAGCGTTTCCATTTCGTGTTTGCTGGGTGTCGTCGACTTGAACGTAAATGGAGGCGAAGCAAACTGCAGGATAGCCATGTTGATGCCTGCGCCATACTGCGGAACGTTGTCGAGAATGTCGTCCAGTGGGCCGGCCATATCCAGACAAGTCGTGACACCGTTCATCGCGAGCATTTTCGGGCCGAACGGCGAGCCCCACATCGTGCCGAGGTGAACGTGACTGTCGATGATGCCGGGCTGCAGCACCAGACCGGTGAAATTGATCACTTCGCGTGCGGAGGAACCGAGATCGGGTCCCACGGCCGCAATCAGGCCGTTTTCAACGGCGACATCACAAACATCGTTGATGCCGTTTAGGGGATCAACGACCTGGGCGTTTTTCAGAAGCAGGTCGAACATGGAATACACTCCTTCGGATAGCTTTGTCAGACGTAGCTTAACGCGGTCTGATGCAAAGAGGTCAGCCGCGCCATAATTACATGTGCATATTGAAGGTCGCGTTTGCTCATGGCCGGTTAGCTAACCGGCGGTGAGCAAATTCACACCTGGAAAATAGGGGGCCGAACGATGAAAGAAACATTGGGCATTTTTGCCTTTTCCTGCTTGTCGCTTTTGACAGCAAGCGCTTTTGCCGCCGCGCCTGCGTGGCTTGATGTGGCTGTCAGTGCCGAGTCTGCTAATACGGTGGAAATGCGTCGCCACCTGCATGCCAATCCGGAACTCGGCAACCAGGAAAAGCAGACCCAGGCCTACATCGTTCAGAAGCTCAAGGAATTCGGTGTGGACGAAGTTCTGGTGGGATACAAAAACTCGCCCACCGCTGTTATCGGCGTCATTAATCCCAAGAAAGGAAACGCCATCGGTCTGCGAGCGGATATAGACGCCTTGCCGATAAAGGAAAACACGGGCCTCGCATTCGAAAGCAAAGCAAAAGGAAAGATGTGGGGCAAAACGTCCGACGTGTCTCACATGTGCGGTCACGACATGCACATGGCGATGCTTCTGTCGGCCGCCCGTATTCTGGCCGCACACAAGGAAGACGTCCCGCGCAAGGTTGTGCTGGTCTTTCAGCCGGCCGAAGAGGGGGATTCGATTACGAATCCTTTTGTAACGGACAATCCGAAGCTCTCGGGCGCCCGTGCGCTGGTTGAAGACGGTCTCATTGAAAAATACGATATCAAGCAGATGTACGGCATCCACGTGATGGCGCGGGTCCCCGCCGGCAAAATGCTGGTGGCGCAGGGAACGGCTCTGAATTCAGCCGACGCCTTCCAAATTGACATCGAAGGTCGCCAGGCGCATGGCGCGATGCCGTGGACCGGTGTTGATGCAACTCTCGCAGCCGCTCAGACAGTTGTGGCTCTTCAACAAATTGTTGCTCGTAACGTGAACCTCACACAAGGTATGGGAGTCATCACTGTCGGTAAGCTACAGGCAGGGGAGACGGGGAACGTGATGGCGGGCTCCGCTTCCATGCTTGGCACGATTCGAGCAAACCACAATGCCATCCGCAGCAAACTTCTGGAGCGCATTCCTCAGGTTGCTGACGGTACGGCAAAAGCGGCTGGCGCTGTGGCAAGGACAAAACTCATTGAAATCTATCCGGTTACCGTCAACGATCCGGCGCTAGCTGGCCGTATTACAAAGGAATTGAAGGTTTACGGTGTGGACGCTCAGATTTCAGATTGGAATCCGGGTGCGAGCGAGGACTTTTCGTTTTACGCGCAGAAAGTTCCATCTGTGTTCATGTTCCTGGGCGGCGACCCCAAAGATGCGAAGAACGCACCCAACAACCATTCTGACAAGTTCAGTCCGGATGAATCGGCAATGCCGGCTGGTGTGAGAGCTCACATCGCCGCGGCAATGACGCCGGTCAAATAACCTTTAAAACAAAATGGGCCGAGAGCGAATGTTTCAAAATCGGCCCAAAAAACATCAAAAATCTCAAAAATTCGACTCAACATAATAGTAGTTATGTTGAATAATGGCTAAAAAATAAAGCAGAACGCATTTTTGCGACTCCGCCTCTTTTCTTGTTATGTTCAGTTGAGCGCCTCCACTTACTTAACAACGCCAACACTGCTCAAATCGAGCGCAGAAATGTCACCGGAAAGAATCTTCATTACGTCAAGCTTGAGAGCCTCTTTCTTTTGTGCATCGGTCAACCCGAGTGCGTCACGTTCATTGCGGGCGCTTCGCGTTTCATGACGAGCGTCCATTGCGATCGTGAGCAACGCGTACCGGATGGAATTGCGTTGTATCTCATCTCCAATGTGGCTCTTGCCGATGCAATCAGCCAACCCGAACGCAGCATCCTTGTTGCCAGCACGCACGGCCGTGGCAAACAAATTGCAGGCTTTTTTCTCGTCGTCGGGCGACGGATCGGATTTCATCACCAACTTGGCTTGGTTGTATTCCATCATGCCGGGTTCGGTCTGCGGCGCGAACTGTTCCCACAGCGCAGCGGCCAAAAACAGCACGAAAAGAACCTGAGCAGCTTTCTCTTGGTTGATGTTTTTCAGAGCTGACATATGATTGATTGGAAGTGATGCAATGAATGGCCGAGTCTAGCTCGAAAAGCCCATCAAAGCGGCCCGGCCATGAGTTTTTTAGGAAATAGTATTTTCTAAGATATTCTCTTTAAAAATACTAAATTAGAACTTCGGCATCATCGAGTGGAGTTTGGAAAGCCCCTCTTTCATCGTGATGTCCAAATCGGATGAGAAGCGCTTGTCAGTGACGGAAGACTTGAACCAGCCGGCGGAAACCCCAGTCCAAATGATCTCGCCGTTGCGCAGGTCAATGATGCTCAGAGGCATTTCAACGCGGTTACCCTCTGCGTTCACGTAGCCGCCGATCATGGCGGCGTCAACGCCGAGCACTGTCTGGACTTTCTTGAGGTCCTCAGCCTTTACTTCTTGCTTATTAAAGACGGCATACGAGAGATCACGGCTCGCAAGGACGCCGTCGCCAGTGGACAAACGGGTCAGTGCTTCATTCGTGGCCATGAATCGAAGCTTAGGATTCTTTTCTTGCAGGGCGGCTGCGAGTTCGAACTGAACCGTCGGCTGGTATGCCGCCACTCTGGATGAATACAAAAGCGGAAGGACGACGACGGAAGTCACCGAGCCTTCTGCGTAGTCGGCGCTCAAAGCTCCCTTGGAAATCGGGCCGGTGGCTGCGCAGCCGGTCAAGGCCAGAGCTGTACCGAAAAGGAAAGTCCTGCGAAGCATGTTTCTTCTCTTTGTTTGATGTTGATGTGCCGTCGATTCTGCCATGACCGTCTTTAGTGTTGCTTATGCGTGCCGATCGGCTCGAGGAAACGAAACGCGTTTTAAGACAATCAAGCGGTCGAATGCTCAAATCGAAAATTTTGAGGTCATTTAAACGCGCTCGCATCTTGAAGAAAAAATCAACCAAAAACCATACAAAATCAGATGTTATTTAACCCTATCCTGCACATGGATATTTGATAGCTCCTCTCTATGGAAATGAAGAGGTAGACCTGTTAGCTACTTTGAAAAGAGAAACAGGCCACTTGGGCTACTCGAGACACCATAGCCAGACAAAGATTCTCGCTGTTTGAACGAATTTTGACTATCTTAAAAATGGGATAACAAGTAGGATAACATGTATAAACCTATACAAAACGTGCAATCATACGATTTATTTAAGAGTACACGATAGAATCTAAATGATTAATCAGGAAATTAACTCGATTTTCTGAAATCCTAAAAATGTGAGATAATTATCATAATAAAAAGATTTAACCACTCTAACCAGTTGAATCTAACAGTTATGAGACCGTCATTTGCAGTTGAAGAATCTTTGTTAGCGCTTGGTCACAACATGAAAGTGGCCCGTTTGAAGCGTCGCCTCCCCCAAAACGTCCTTGCTGAGCGTGCGGGCGTCTCTCTGTCGACTTTGTGCAAAATAGAAAACGGCAATGGCGGAGTCGCGATTGCGAGTTATGCAGCCGTACTTCTTGCTCTTGACCTTGGCACCCCTTTCGCCGAAATTGGACGCAGCGATCCTTTGTCCCTCGCGCTTGAAACGGAGACACTTCCGAAACGCATCCGCAAATCCGCAAAATAGCCATGCCCCAAGTTGTTCCCATCTCTTGGCTCAAAAAGGACCAGACCGTTCCCATTGGTCAGTTGGTGCTTAGTGACGACTCTGGCCAGGGAGCGTCGATGGCTTTCCGCTATGACGAAGGATGGCTCGCGCACGGGTTTCCTCTCGGTAGCGACCTTCCATTGAGTCCGACGATTCATTACCCCTCTTCTGATTCCATGGAAACAGATCCGGTGCTGGGGGCTCGCAGCGATGTCTTCGGGTTCTTTGCTGACCATGCTCCCGGAAAGTGGGTTGAGAAGTTGATTCGGCAGGCGCATTTAAATGACCTCAAAATTGATTTTCTTGAGGGTGCACCCGCGTCAACCGAAATATGGACGCGCTCAGGACACGTTTTCGGTCGATTTTCTGCCCTGTCCCTTCCTCTAACTCACGGATTTCACACGAAATTTTTGCCACCCGTTCTTGAAATTGAGGGTTTCGGCAAAAACTCAAAATCGGTCAAAAATCTGGGTTTAGCCATGCAGGCACTGAACGCCGGAGCCTCAATTCGAGGTAAAGAGCTTGTGGAAATGCTGCTTTCAAGTGCTATGGAGCTTGGCGGCACCAATCCCAAATGCGTGGTGCGTCTGGGCAAGTCTGACGATGAGTGGGTCGTACGCCACGCTTCCGCACGTGAACCCGTTAACTCTGCCTTATGGATGGCTGTGACGCGGGAGCTCGCTCAGGCCTGCGGCATCAAGGTTGTCGAGGGTAAGTTGATTGCACCGAGACTTTATGCGGAACGCCGCTTTGACCGCGCCGAGGACGGATCTCCCCTGCTTTGTTTGTCGGCCGCGACGCTTGTTCGACGGCAGATGACGCGCGAGCGGATCCTTCATCCGACACCCAAGACCTATCTTGACATCGCCGATATTCTCAATCGTTGCGGCGCAGATCCGACAGCTGATTTGCGTGCTCTGTTTGCACGATTGCTTTTCAATACCCTTACGGGAAACAACCGTGATCGGCTCGATCAGTTTTGGTTCACTCCGACCGAAATGGGATGGAAACTTTTGCCTATGTATGCTCCCTGTGCGCAGTTGCCGTTCCTATCGGCTCGGTTTTTGTCGACACCACTAAAACCCGGCGCCAATGTCGCGGATCCTGAAACCGCTATTGTGCTTTCTCGATATTTTGGTGTCTCGATCAAAGACGCCAAAGCGATGCGGCTAGAATTCATGCAGGTACTTTCAGAGTGGCGTCGCATCGCCGAAACAGCCGGTGCCGACCTCCTTGAAATTCGCCAAATGCAAGGGGCCTTCGGGTAGCTGTTGTAGACAGTATTGTTATAGTTACTACCTTAAATAATACTAAATAACTCTTTCAGGTCTAGGATTATGGACATCAAAAAAGACAATGCGATGTATATGCAGATTGCGCAGATTGCTGCCAACCGCAGCTATGCTCAGCGTCTGAAAGTCGGCTGTGTCATTGTCAAAAACAATTCGATTATCAGCTTCGGTTGGAACGGGATGCCCACAGGGTATGACAACTGTTGTGAGATCGAGGTAGACGGGAAATTGGTGACGCGGCCGGAGGTGCAGCATGCTGAACTGAACGCGATCAGCAAATTGGCCTACAACGGTTATTCGAGCCACGGAGCGAGCATTTACATCACCCACTCCCCCTGCATGCATTGCTCTTTGCTGATTCAAAAGTGCGGAATCGAAGCGGTCTATTACCATGAAATTTATCGCGACGATTCAGGGCTTAAGTTTCTGCGCGCGGCAGGCATTCACGTTGAGCAGCTCTGAGTTTCGAAACTGTTCTCACATAACAAAGGACGCCGTCCGGTGTGTGGATTCGGCGTCCTTTTGGTTACCGGCTATCCTTCCGGTCTAGTCTAAGCGGACCTTTTCCCATATCTCTGCGATACCGGGATTGCGGCGCTTCTGTTGACGATCTTTGTAGTTCGTATGCAGAAGCGCTTCAGCGCGATGGCTCAACGGCTTTTCCAGGAATTCCTGATACAGGCGAATAACGTCCGGATTACGGTGGCTCTGACGGATCGGGCGTTCGGCATCAATCTTGTAGATTGATTGCGTGCGAGCATCAAGTTTGTCGAGATAGCTGTTCTTTTCGCGGATCGTACCGCCACCGTCCACACAGCCGCCTGGGCAAGCCATAACCTCTATGAAGTGGTAATCGCACTTGCCTTCGCGAATGTCTTCAAGGATTTGTTCGACATGTGCCAAACCGTGCACCACGGCTATTTTGACCTTACCCTTTTCGCCGAGATCAACCGTTCCTTCTTTGACCCACTCCCTGCCGCGGGCCGGTTCGTAGACAACATGGCCCAGCTCTTTGCCCGTGACCACGTGATACACCGTACGCACAGCCGCTTCCATCACACCGCCCGTGACGCCGAAGATGGCGCCGGCGCCCGTGTTCTGAGACATGAAGGGGCTGTCGAATTCGCTTTCCGGGATCTGCAGCAGATTGATGCCGTGTCGACGCAGCACACGGGCGAATTCTCGGACAGTGAGCACAAGGTCGGTGTCGGGCATACCTTCGGTCTTGAGCTGACGGCGGGCAGCTTCGTCCTTCTTGGCCGTGCAGGGCATGATCGAGATAAAACGAAGCTTGTCAGGATTGATGCCGTGCTCGCGGGCAAACCAAGTCTTGGCGAGGGACCCGAAGATCGCCTGCGGAGAGCGCGTGGTCGAGAGGTTCGGAATGATTTCCGGATGCACCTTTTCGACAAAGTTCACCCAGCCAGGGCAACAGCTCGTCATCATCGGCAGCGTGCCGCCGTCGTTGAGGCGTTCGAGCAGTTCTGTACCCTCTTCCATGATGGTGACGTCGGCGGCCCAGTTGATGTCACAGACGTAGTCGGCGCCGAGCTGTTTTAAAGCCGTAACGATGCGCTTTTCAAGGTTGGTGCCAGCAGCAGCCTGGAAGGCGTCGCCCAAGGTCACGCGCACGGCCGGAGCAAAAGCCACGACAGTTTTAATTTCGGGGTCGGAGAACCAATCCAGGGCGACTTTGGTCTGATCCTTTTCGCTCAGAGCGCCGGTCGGACAAACAAGCGAGCACTGGCCGCACTGCACGCACTTGGCGCTGTCGGCCCAGAGTTTGGCGCCGGCAATACCTACGCCGCATTCGTTGCCGATGTTGTCCATCGTGAGAGCTGAAACCCCCTGAACCTGGCGGCAGACTTCCACGCAGCGATAACAACGGATGCACTTGTTGGCATCTCGCACCAGGCCATTGGCCGACCAGTCCAAAGGTCGCTTTTCGGTAAAGCGGCCGTTGCAGCTGTTGTGTTGCAGGCCCACGTAGAGCGCCAAGTCCTGTAGTTCACAATTGCCGTGACGCGAACAGCTTGCGCAGTCCTGATCGTGATCGGAGAAGATCCAGGCAACCTGCCAGCGTTGCATTTCGCGGATGCGTTTGGTGCGAGTCTGCACTCGCATACCGTTGGTGAGCGGTGTCGTGCAGGCTGTCACGATCTGACCGCGGCCGCGGTCATCGGTAACTTCCACAAGGCAGACGCGGCATGTTCCGGGCGTGTGGTTCAAAGGCAGATAGGCGCACAGCGTTGGAATAAAAATACCCAGCCGCTTGGCGGCATGCAAAATGGTTTCGCCTTCTTGGAATTCAAATTCTTTGTTGTTGATCCAAGCTTTCATTTCTTTGTCCCCTTGCCTTTTTAGAACACCGAGCTTACGGTGCGCTTGTTGTTGTAGTTGCCGGGAATCGGACGCGGCGTCACGACGGCATAGATGCGGTAGCAGCGCATGCAGCGCTGAGCTTCGAGCCAGGCCTGTTCGTCCGTAAACGTAAGATCAACTTCGCAGAAGTTCTTTTCGCGATCTTGCACAGCAATATGCGGAACCTTTTGGCGCGGTGCAGTGCGCACCGGAGTAACAGGTTCAATGTCTTCGAGAAGCTTGCAGTCGCGGATAATTTCACCCATGCGGGAGCGAGGCGTGAAGCCCACGGAACCGCGAGAGAGGTATTCGTCAATCGAGTACGCTGCTTTTTCGCCCTGAGACAAACCACCGATGAGCGTGGTCGGACCGGTTGCGCAGTCGCCGCCGGCAAATACGCCCGGGCGCGTTGTGGCAAGAGCCGGTGTCACCGAAATGGTACCCCAACGATTCAGAAGTACACCGTCGGCTTCGCTGAAAACGTCGCGCTCGACTTTTTGTCCAATGGCGGCGATGACCGTAGCGCATGACAGATCGAATTCGCTGCCTTCGACCGGGCGCACACCGCGGCGGCCGCGGGCATCTTTCTCGGTGAGCTCCATCTTGGTCAGACGAACTCCGGTGACATGTCCTTCTTCGCCGTTGATGGCCACCGGGTTGGTGAGGAAGTGAAATTCAACGCCTTCGTCAATGGCCGCATCAATTTCTTCTTGATCGGCCGAAGCTTCGTTGCGGGTGCGACGGTAGACAACGTGTACCTTGCCCGAGGCAATACGGCGTGCCGATCGGCAACAGTCCATGGCCACATTGCCGCAACCGACGACAACCACGTCGCCTTCGAGCGTAGGCGTTTTCCCTTCGGATAGTTGGGTCTCTATGTTCAAAAGGAAGTCGATGCCATTTTGGTAACCGGACAGAGAACGGTTTTCACCGGGCAGCCCCAAATAGGCGCCTTCAGCGCAACCAATGCCGAGGAATACGGCAGCGTATCCTTCTTCAAAGAGACTCGAAACGGAGAAGTCCTTACCCAGGCGCTTGCCGTAGTGCCAGACGCCGCCGAGTTCGGTGATGGCATCCGTTTCCTGCTGCAGCAGGCCCTTGGGCAGGCGATACGGCGGAATGCCGCGCAAGGCCATACCCCCTGCCTTTGTATCCTTGTCGTAGATGTCGACCGGATACCCCATCAAAAGCAAGTGGTAAGCACAGTTAAGCCCTGCAGGACCGGCACCCACGACGGCGACGCGAGCTTTGCTGCGATCCACTGTGGGCTTCATGCCGTTGAAGAGTTCATGAATCGGCACGCCCGTGTTGTCGCTTACCCATCGTTTGATGTCTCGAATGGCTATGGGCTTGTCGACTTCGTTTCGGCGACAGGCCGCTTCGCAGGGGCGTACGCACACGCGGCCGCAGGTGGCGACCAGCGGATAGTGATTGAGCAAAACCCCGGCGGCGAGTTCCGGATGTCCGTCGCGCACGTAGTCAATGTATCGCGGCACATTGACATGAGCCGGGCAGGCTTCGATGCATTTGGCCGTGATCGTCACGAACATATCGCCGCGCATGGCTTCTGCGGTTTCAAAGAGGCGTTCGCGGAAGTGTTTCATGGCTCCCACAAAGGCCGCGGGTGCAGTGCGGCCGATGCCGCAAAGACTCGTGAGCATCATCTGCTCGGCGGACTCATAGATATGGTCCCAGTCAACGGCGGCGCCTCGCCCTTCAACCAGATCGCGCAGGGCGAGTTCGATGAGTCTAGAACCCGTACGGCAAGGTGTGCACCGACCGCAGGAAGCCTCCGACACTTTCTCGTAATAGCGCAGCAAAACGCCGGCAAGACTCACGGAATCGTCAAACACCAGAAAGCCGGCGTTCCCAATGATAACGTCAATCGGATTGCCGGGATTGAAGTTCGTGAGGGCCTTGAGGTCAAGCCCCTCCGGGGTCTTGTCGTTGCCCAGTGTGTTGTCGTACTTGATCCCGTTCCATACGCCGTAGCGGACCATTTGTTTCTCTCCTGTTGCAGAGATTTCGTTGCCGGGTGGAAACGAAAGGGCATAGCCGGTGCGGGGTTGTTTTTTTGGTGCTTCCGGCAGCCCGCCTTTGCTAAAAGGCCTCAAAAAGATTGGCAAATTGTACTGAAAAGCGGCTCAAGGAAAAGGCCGACTTTACGAGTCGTCACTGATCCTGACCGCCGTTATTTGTTTGTCTAGAATTATAGGGACGTAGCTATTTACAATCAAATAACTATTATTTTTGAATTTTGATAGATGGGAAGTTATTCTTCGAGTTTTATCTGATGCGCTCTACGGCGGCTCTGTGTCATCATCCTCATATGACCTCTCACTATTCTTCCCATTCAGTCCCCACGCTGCGTTTGGCTGTGGCTCCTCACGCAGAATCGTTGCCCGGCGATCGGCTTCTGGCGAATGTCAGTGCGGAGGCTCTTCTGCGCGCCGCTTCTTTTCTAAGTCCAAAACGTCGATTGGAGTTTCTCTGGTCGCGTGTGTTGCTTGCCAAATTGCTGGAAAACGAACCGCAGGCCGCCGTTGTAGAGATCCCTCCTCGGTCCCCGCGTATTGAAGGCGCGGATGTTTCGGAAACCTCAATTTCCCATACGAAGACATGGATCGGGGCAATCGTAAGTTCCGTGCCTGTGGGTATTGATATGGAAGTGATGCAACCGAGTCGTGTGAATGAAGCAATATTTACCCGGCTATTTGATAAGCGTCATTGGGATGCGGCGGAAAACCGAGTGGCCGACTTCTATTGTTTCTTCGGTATGTACGAATCGGCTGTGAAGATGAATGTGCCGTTCTGCTCGGCATGCGATCGCCCGTACGTCGGTCATTGCGCTCAGAGCGCGGCGTCGGTACGTTTTTTCAGCGATGGACAAACACTACTCACTGTGGTGACGGCAGAACCGGTTCAGCTCGAGATTTGTCAATTTGAGGTTGGACCGGACGCTCAGGAACTCATCGCAACCGATGCCCTTTCATTTATCCCTCTTGAGGGCCCTGCTTGCCTGCGGAGAGTCTGAAGATTCGGGGCCAAATAGCAAAAAGCCTGTCGTTTTTTTGTGTTAACGAGACAGGCTTTTTTGCTTTGAAGAAGACAAAAAGTTATTTACGCTTCTTGCGTCCAACCTTGACTTCCTCAATCTTGCCGGACTTAAAGGCAAGTTCGCGCCAGGTCTTGCGGGCGAAGATGAGAATGCCATAGACGACCATGGCAATACCAAGTCCCAACAAGGTGGCTGTAAAGAATGACTTCTGATAGAAGAGCACCGCGGTCACCATGCCAACCACGACAGCGACGGCTTCGGGCCAGCCCATGCCGGGCTTACGCTTTTCCAAACCGAAATCTGCGCTGGAGAATTCTTCAAGCGAAATCACACGCGTGCCGGGGGCCGGATCTTCCGAGACTTCACCGTGCTTTTCGGGCATCTTCATGCCGCGCTGGGCATAAACGCGCTGAATGGCGGCAAACTGGCTTTCGGTCAGAGGTTCCTGAACACGCTTGCGCAGTTCTTCGTTCGTCAGTTGATTGAATTCGCCGGCTGCGGCGCGAATGGCGCGTTTTGTGGATTGGGCCATGACGTTGTTCCAGTACGAGATCTTGAATGGATGTTTCGCGGTAGACGCGGGATTTTAACAGCAATCGCTTTGGAGTAGCACCACGGCCTGGGTGCTCACCCCCTCTTCTCTGCCTTCAAATCCGAGTTTTTCATTGGTCTTGGGCTTGATCGAAACGCTGCCTTCGTCAAGTTCCAGAATCTCTTCGATGCGCGTTTGCATAGCGGCCACGTGCGGATTGAGCTTGGGTTTTTGCGCGACCACAACGGCGTCGATATTCACCACGCTCCATCCGGCTTCGCGAACCGCCTCATAGGCGGTCTTCAAAAGAACGGCGCTGTCGGCGCCCTTGTAATTCGGATCGGTGTCGGGGAAAAACGTGCCGATATTGCCCAGGCGCGCAGCACCCAGAACAGCATCGGTGATGGCGTGCAGCAGCGCGTCGGCGTCGCTGTGGCCGTCAAGGCCCAACGTATGTTCGATTTCGATGCCGCCGAGAATGAATTTGCGGCCTTCCACCAGGCGATGTGAGTCGTAGCCGATGCCGATGCGCATTTTCATGGGAGTCTCCGTTAGAGATTGAGCGTCTTCAATGTCCTGAGGACGCGTGAGTTTGATGTTTCGTGACGAGGATTCGAAGACACCCACGGCGTAGCCGGCGTCGCGCATGGCGCTCGATTCGTCAGTGGCTTCTAGGTTTCCGGCAAGCGCCGATTTCAGCTGCCTGTATGGGAAACATTGCGGCGTGGCGATGCGCATCAGCCCGTCGCGTTCGACGTCTTCAACGAGAAGGCCCTTCTCGTCCACGCGCTTGACCGTATCCCAGACCGGTACGGCAAGAACCATGCCGGCGCACATCCCCTCTTCGATCCCCTTTTGCGTGCGGACGATCAAGTTGGAGACGTCCTGCGGCTGCACAAAGGGGCGCGCGGCATCATGCACAAGAACCAGGTCCTCGTCGGCGATGGTGTCCGAAAGCGCCTCGAGCGTTTGATAGACCGTCTCGGCTCGCGTCTTGCCGCCGGTGCGCAGCACGGCCGCAGGAATCGCAAGTGTCTCGACGTATTCGTCTTCGGGACTGACAGCAACATAGATGCCGTCAATTTCCGGCACATCCAACAGAGCGAGCACGGTCGTCTGCAGCACCGTCTGTCCGCTTCGCCCAAGCGGCAGGTATTGCTTGGGGCGGTCGGACTGCATGCGAGAGCCGCAGCCGGCGGCGGGTACCACAACGAAAACGCGGCGATTGGCGTAGGTCATAGCTATGTATGAAAAGACAAACGTGTTCGGATTCTACCGCGCAAGAAAAATCCCGCCGACTCCGTGAGCCGACGGGACTGGCCTTTCAATCGGCTAGCTTATGTAAGCGTTCCGATTAGAAGATGTGACGCAGACCGACGATGACTTGGGTGGCCTTGTTGTCCGTCAGATCCTTGGTGTCGTCTTCCACCTTGACCTGGCGATAACCGATGCCTGAGTAGATGATCGTGCGCTTGGACAGATCGTACTCGTGAGCCAGGAAGATGTTCCAGTTGGTGGCATCCTTGTTATCCGGATCGTCGTTGGCTTCGAGGTAGCCGTAGTAAGCACCGGCATACAGGCGACCGCAGGGCAACGGGAACTGAGCGCCGAGGTGGAAGTTGTAGCCGTCGGCGTCATAGAACTGATTGTTATTCGTATCGTCTTCGTCGTTGAACCAGAACACGGCACCGCTTTGAATACCATCTGCGAAGCCACTGCGCGAACCCTTAACATACTGGCCGTAGGCGGTGATTTTCACAACACCGAAGTCGTAGTGGCCGCCGAGAGTGAAGGTACGGCTGTCGCCGACGTTTGCATCATTACCTTTAGGATCGACTAGGCTGTCGCTGTAGTGACGGAACATCAGCGTGTCGTAGACAGCCACCACGCCCAACGGACCGTTGTTGTAAGTCAAGCCACCAGCGAAGTAACGGTTGCTGTTGCGTTCGTTGGGCTTGGAGTCATCGTCACCGCTGGTCGTGTCGTTGGCAAACGAGTATTGCAGGTAACCGGTAAAGCCGGCGGCAGTCGGGGTCTGGTAGGTCACCATGTTGTCCAGGCGCATGCCGTTGCCCTGGTAGTTGCCGATATTGAAGATGCCGTCCCAGCCGCCGGGCAGAACGTCGGCATTCATGCCGAAGATGTCAAGCGTACCGGCGCCGGAAAGGAGCGTACCGGCACGGCCGAAGCTCAACGTACCGTAAGGCGAATGGAACTTCACCTGAGCTTCACGACCGAACATACGGCCGCCCTGGCCGAGCACGCCGCTGTCGGAGTAAAAGCCGTTTTCCAGCACGAAGGACACGGAGTAGCCGTTGCCCAGATCTTCGGTACCCTTGAAGCCGAAGCGGGAACCGCTGTTGTAGCCGTTGATCATTTCAAAACGGTTGACCGTGGGATCTTCCAGCGTGTCGAGGTTGGTGTAGCCCAAACCGGTGTCAACGATACCGTAGAGAGTAAAGTCAGCTGCGCTTGCGGTTGCAGCCGTCATGGCGGCTGCTACAGCGATGGCGATCTTTTTCATTGTCAGAGTCTCCCGGGGAGATATGTTTTTATTAGAGGGGATTGGTTTCTGCCAAGGGCAGTGCGCCTGATCTTATCGGTTGAAATTTGACCGAGGCAAGCACTGTCAATGCCTATTTCATGCCGATTTGACAAGTGTTGTAGAGAGCCTACAAAACTAAGCAATTTCTCCCAGCGCAATTTCGTTGCGGTGCGCTGAAGGTGAAGAGCCAGAAAAAACCTTCTGCTCAAGCCTGCATCGAGCAGAAGGTCTAAGGAAGATCGAGAGACCTGAAATGGTCAGAGGAAGCGATCAGTGTTTTCCGCAGCCGCAGTGACCGTGACCATGTCCATGCCCGTGGCATCCGCAATGGCCTTCTCCGAGGCAGTCGCATTCTTCTTTGCCGCATTCGCAGTGACCGCCGCAGCTGCATTCGCCCTCTTGTTTGTGACCGTGACAGCCGCAGCCCTCTTCTGCATGGCCGTGGTGTCCGTGGCAGCCGCATCCACCCTCTTCGTGGCCATGACCATGGCAGTGATGGTGGCCGCGGCCGGCTGTGGCGGCTTCAACGTTGTTTTCAAGCGTGCCGGCGATGAGCGAGGCGACGGCAGCATCACAGTCGCCTTCGTTGCCGGCATAAAGCCGGATGTTGGCCTGTGCCAGAGACTGCACGGCGCCCGGTCCGAGGCCGCCGCAGATCACGCAGTCGACGGCGTTCTTCACGAGAAGGTTCACAACGGCGGCGTGACCGTGGCCGCCTGCGGCAATCGTTTCGGTCGAAATGACGGCTCCGTCTTGCACAACATAGATCTTGAAGTTGGGCGCCATGCCGAAGTGCTGGAAGATGGCGTCGTTTTTGACGGGCATCGCGATTTTCATATGTGAGACTCCTTGATTTTCCTGTGCGGCGGCTCGGGCGACGGTATTGCGCCGGCAACGGCCGGGACACGCGCAGCAGCTTGATTCCTGACAAATCCGATAGTTGCCGCCTTCGATCACCAGCGGCTTGCCGTTGACGATGGCGTCGGCAATCTTGAAGCGTGCCTTTTCGTAGATTTCGGTCGCCGTCGTGCGGGAGATCTGCATCTGCTGCGCGCACTGATCGTGGGTGCGCTTTTCAAGGTCGACGATTCGAATCGCTTCGTACTCTTCAACGAGCAGAACGACAGGTTCAGTCTCCTCCGTCCCCTGCGGGGCAAACAGACGAACGAGCGGTTCACAGCAAACGCGACGACAACGACTGGGTCTGGGCATACTTCAACATTGAAAACATCGTTTCCGACAAATGTCGGAATCAAGTATAGCGCGAATTTTTGAGAAGTCTCTCCTCTTCTCCTATTTTGCGGCGAAGCCCTTCGAGCGCAGAAACTCCAAAATGAACGGACGGCGTTCGCGCTCGAGTACGCCGCCGATGCCCTTGGTCCAGGAATCCTTGCGCGGAGAGCGGCTTCGTGTGGCGAAATAGTTTTCCGTCACTGCATCGTATGCCTTAAGCTCTTGCACGTTCGGCTCAACGTAGCGGTTTTCCATCACGGTGATTGCTTGAGGCAGACGCGGCTTGACTTCGTTTTTGAAGGCTGGGTGGCCGAAGGCAAGTCCTAGCACCGGGTAGACGTTTTGAGGCAACCCCAGAGCTTGATCAGCCTTGGAGATGTCGTTACGTAATCCCCCGATGAAGCATCCTCCCAATCCCAGGGACTCGAGCGCCACCATGGCGTTTTGCACGCAGATGCCGACGTCAAGCGTTGATGTGAGAAACTGCTCGGTCCAGCCGAGATCTGCGTTGGGGCAAAGCCCGGCGTCACGATGGTAGTCGGCGCAAAAGACCCAGAATTCCGGCGCGGAAAGAACCTGTGGCTGATTGCCGCTTGCTTCATACATCACGCGGCGCAGTTCGGGGTCGGTGACGCGAATGACGGTGACAAGCTGCAGGAAGCACGAGCTTGAGGCGGCAAAGACTGCATCAAGAATCTTCTGACGCATGGCCTCCGACACCGGCTCGTCCGTGTAGTCGCGCACGGAGGTATGTGCGCAGAGCATGTCGACAACGGGAGCATCGACGTTTTTCCAGCTTGCTTCAATGGCTTTTATTTCTCGGTTAAGCGCTTCGTTGACGGGCACCGGAACGCCGACCGCCCTCGCCTTTTCAATCAAGGCGCCCGAGAAGAAGTCGACTTCGGTCAGACGGTGAGCCTTGGTGTCTTGTCTGAGACTGGGCATCCCTTCCGGATCAAGTCCGTCGCCGATACGGATGTATTCCTCAAGGTCGCGCTCGGTGACGTCCACGCCGACTTTTTCGGCTACAGCGACAACCTCACGCATTGCGGCAATGTAGCGATCGCGCACGGGGCCGGGCTTTTGGATGTCGGCAAAGGTGCCCTTGGCAACGGCAATTGTTTGGTTGACGCCGATGTTGAACATCCACTTGCACCAAATGCGGCGCTCAATGTCTTCTTCGTGGCGATAGACGACGCCCGTGAAGTCAAAGAAAGCCTCGACGGTTTTAAGGGCAGGCAGCCGATCGGCGTGGCGTGCGGGCACCCCGATGAAGAGAAAACCGGGATTCTTGCAGGTGACGTGCGTGCCCACGCGCGTTGCGGCCATGCCCTGTGCGACGCTATAAAGGACGGTGGCCAGCGGGAAGGCTTCCTCAAGAATGGTTTCGCTGGTGATGCCGTTTAAAAGCGACACGATGATCGTTTCAGGGCCCACGACGGGACGCACGGATTCGATCGCTTCCTTCAATTGCGTGCCCTTGACTCCGAAGATCAAAAGCTCGGCTTTGCCCGGGTAGTCCTCGGGCGCGCAGAAGGCAAATCGGCAAGGTTCTCCGTTAAAGGTCGGGGGATCGGCGCGATAGCGCTGCTTGCGCTTCTCATCGACCAAAAACGTTACGGCCCCCTCTTTCATCTTCCGGGCCATGGTGTGGCCGTAGAGAATGCCCAAAGCGCCCATGCCGATGAGGGCGACGGATTGAATCTTCTGCATCTGAATTTTCCTTTTTGCTCGAAAAGCCTCTCTTATTTAAGTAAGAGGCCGGCTCGTTTCTTGTCTTTCGGACAATAGCGCAATTTGGGCCGGACGGTCATGGCAACGGCTTTTTCAAAAGCGACCTTGCGCGGTATTGAACCAAGGTACAAGGAGAAATACGACGCTGATCGTCAGAATTTCACTTGTAAAAACCGGCGGCAATGTATCCACAGGTCTGACACGCCGGCGAAAAGAAGCACTTCTACTCGCACTTTTCGCTTGCTGCAGCACCAATGCGTCGGCCGCCACATAACAAACACGTGTGCAAATTCAACCGAAAGGAACTCCGAAAAAATGATCGGCGTCTTAATTTCACTTACAGTCACCGTCCTGGTGGTCTGGATTCTGCTCAAGAAGATGAAAGCCCAGTTCGTGCTCTTCTTCGGCGGCTTGGTTTTGTTGGTCAGTGCCCTGGCCATGGATGCGCTTGGGCTTCTTCCCAACGGTGCTCAGATTCTTCCCAAGGGTGTTTCGAGCACGGGCTTCGTGGGCTTTGACCTCTTTAAATGCATCACCTCCCTGATGAGCTCCCGCGTGGCCGGCATCGGTCTGCTGATCATGGCTGCCTCGGGCTATTCCACCTACATGGCCAAGATCGGCGCAAGCGCTCTGATGGCCGATTACATCTCCCGTCCGCTGCGCGTCTTCAAGTCCCCCTATCTCGTGCTCGCTCTGAGTTACGTCGTAGGTGCCGTGGCTGACTTGTTCATTCCGAGCGCTTCGGGTCTGTCCATGCTCTTGATGGTGACGATGTATCCGGTGCTCGTGCGCCTCGGTGTCTCCCGACTTTCCGCCGCCGCCCTGATCATCACGGTGTCCTGTCTTGACATGGGTCCGACATCGGGCGCTGCCAACTACGCCGCTCAGGTGGCCGGCATGGATACGATGACCTACTTCATCGAATACCAGCTTCCGGTCGGTATCGTGACCACGATTGCCGTGGCCGTGCTGCATTACTTCTCCCAGAAGTACTTTGACGCCAAGGACGGCGAAAAGGCCAACGAAATCGATGAAACCGTCGCCAAGCAAAACGACCTCGACAGCAAGGGCGCTCCGGCTTGGTACGGCTTCCTGCCGATGCTGCCGCTCATCATGCTCTTCGTGTTCAACCGCTTCGTGATTTCGAGCATCAAGCTTGACGTGCCGACAGCCATGTTCATTTCCTTCACGGTGGCTCTTGTTTGCGAATTGATCCGCAAGCCCGCCAAGGAAGTGCTCACGACCGCCATGGATTTCTTCAACACGATGGGGCGTCAGTTTGCAACCGTGATCACCCTGATCGTCGCGGGCGAACTATTTGCCAAGGGTTTGATTGCCACGGGTACGATCGACTATCTCATCGATGTCACCAAGAACATGGGGCTGCCCGCTTACGCAATCATGATCGTTGTGGTGACCTTCATTTCGATCGCCTCCGTTGTGATGGGTTCCGGCAACGCTCCGTTCTATGCTTTCTCGCCGCTCATGCCTGACTTCGCTCAGCAGTTCGGTGTCTCGACCATCCTGCTCCTGATGCCGATGCAGCTTTCGACCGGCATGGCTCGCAACATGTCTCCGATTACCGCCGTGGTGGTGGCTGTGGCAGGCTGCTCGGGCATCAGTCCGTTTGCACTCATCCGCAGAACGGCAATCCCGATGATCGGAGGTTTGATCGTGATGGTTGTGACTACGATCATTCTGAACTGATTCCCAATCTAGTCTCCTCCTGTTGGACAGGCTGCGCGCTCCGTTTCCAGGGTGCACAGCCTGTTTTTTCGTGTTGCTAAAATAAAAAATTCAAGTCATTCCGAGACAGACCGATGGCACAGAAAAAAGACGCCCCATCCGTTGCAGACTGTCTGCGTAAGACGCTCTCGAAGTGTCCGGTTTGGGCATGCACTTTCGCTCTGACCTTATTTTCGTTATCTGCAGTCAGTCAAACGGCCGAAGATGTCGAAGACGCGGCCGATTTTCTGGATGCTTCGGTTGAGATGGTCAAGTCCGCTCCTCAGCCTGCCACGCTTCGGGTGGGGGTCTACTATTCTCCCCTTTTCACGTTTCGCACCGACCTGATGGATGTGACGATTGAGCGGCTTAAAAACGCCATGCCGTCCTACGCCTTTCAGGTCGTTCCCCTTTCGGAATTCGACCTGACTCTGGCCGCAGTCAAGCACGAGGTTGATCTGTTTGTGGTCTCAAGCGGCCTTTATACCTACCTTGAAGCCTCGGGCGCCACGGCTCTGGCCGTCCGAAAGTCGCCTCAGGCGAAGGACCCGGGCAGGGCCATGGGTGCGGTTTTCATTGCGCGCGCTGACGATGCGAGCATCACGAGCACGTCGGATCTTCGATCCAAGCGTGTGGCGGCTTTAAGTCCCCAGTCTTTTGCAGGCTGGATCGTTGCCTTGGGTGAAATATCCAACATCACGCAGTATCCGAAGAACTACTTCGGTAAGGCCTACTTTAAAGATGAGTCCGGCATGCCCATCGTTGAAGCGGTGCTCAATAAGGAGGTTGACTTCGGTATTCTGCGCACCTGTGAAATCGAAGCACTTGTGTCGCGAGGACTTGTGGCGCCCAATACGCTCAAGGTTGTTGGCAAAAAGCCGGAAGATGTCTTTGCTTGTTTGCGTTCGTCCGATCTTTATCCGGACTTGATTTTTGCCGCACAAGCCGACCTTTCTCCCGACATTAAGCGACGGGTGGCCGCTGCTCTGTTGTCGATGCCGACGACAGAATCGGGCTATGGGTGGACGCTGGGTGCCAATTTGAGTGAAACCAGGCATCTCGTCGAGCGCTTGGGTTTCAGCCCGACCGTGCGTACGACAGGCTCGAGCGCGATAATTGACCGATACAAGTACGCGCTTTTAATTGGCGTGTTGCTGCTTTTGGCCGCCGTTTTCTATAGCTTTGCCGTAAGCCGAACCGTGGCGCGCCGTACCAAAAAGCTCGTAGAGGTGATCGACGAAAAGTCGGAGCTTGAAAAGACTGCCCGCATTGACCGAGAGCGCCTCTCGCAACTTGAACGCGCTGGCTTTGTCTCAGAAATCTCCAGCATGATCGCACACGAACTTCGGCAACCGGTGGCAAGCCTCATCAACTATGCCGACGGCTTGTCGCTATACCTAGGCGGCCGAGGCAAGGACCCGGTGATTGACGAGGCTACCCGCGAAATTACCAAGCAGGCCGAGCGCGTGGCTAGTATCGTTGATCGTGTGCGCGCTTATGCCAAAAATCGTGAAAAGGCGCATCAATCGGTGGATCTGTGCGACATTGTCAAGCATGCCTTCGGTTCCTTCCGATCAGGGAGCGACCTCACCGGTGTTCGCATCCTCTCATCGCTTCCGCCCGAAGCGTTTGTTTCGGGCGACGCCTTGGAGCTTGAGCTCCTTGTGGTCAATTGCCTCAAAAACGCCCTTTCGGCGATTCGAAAGAACCCCGACGGCAAGGGAGAGATTCATATTTCGCTGACCTCCGAATCGAGCACAACGACAGCTTTCTGGAGACTCAAGGTCCAAGACAACGGTCCGGCCGTTTCCGACGAGCAGTTCCGTACGCTTGCGCGTCCCGTGGCGAGTGAAAAAATCGAAGGGCTCGGCCTGGGCCTGTCGATCAGCCGTACCATTGCCGAACGCCACGCGGCCCGACTGGAATTCACCCGCAATCAGCCGGGCGGCTTGTCCGTCTCGCTTTGCATTCCGGCCGCCGATCAACCTCATGAGGAGAAAATCGCATGACCGAAGAACTGAGCAGCCGAGCTCTGCGGCCTCTGGCTCGCGTCATCGACGACGAAGAAACGGTGCGCAATTCCACCGTCTTTACGCTTCGCGTGGCAGGTATCGAAGCCGTGGCTTACGAGAGCGCCGCTGCCTTTCTGGAAAATGACGATATTCGTACCCCAGGCTGCGTGATTCTCGACGTGCGCATGCCCGATATGAACGGACTGGAACTTCAGGACGAAATGTTGCGCCGCGGCATTGATCTGCCGATCGTATTTCTCACCGGCCACGGCGACATTTCCATGGCGGTGATGGCACTGCAAAAAGGTGCGGGCGACTTCTGCGAGAAGCCCGTTGAACCCGAGCGTTTGCGTCAGACCGTGCGTCGGTTGTCGGATCAAAATATAGAAGCGAGAAAAGAAAAATTCCGCATCGACATGATGCGCAACGCCTTTGAGACGCTCACGCAGCGCGAAAAGGAAATCATTCGTTTGGTCGCCGACGACAAACTCAATAAGGTGATCGCGATCGACTTGGGCATTCAGGAGCACACGGTCAAGATCCATCGTGCCAACGCTTGCAAAAAACTTGGCGTGCGCTCGGCTCTGGAGGCGCACAAATATTTGGCTGCCATCGGGGAAGTTGCGCAGTCTTGAACCAAAGTACAAGGCGAGTTCGAGCGCAATCCTGAAAAATTGTCCCTATCCGATGCATCTCCCGGAAAAGGGACATTTTTTAAGGACAAACCAAATGCTCGAGACCTACCTCCAAGACCTCGCCGAAGTTGTCAATCTCGACTGCGGCAGCGCCAACTGTGAAGGCGTCACCAAGGTGGCCAACATCATGAAGCGCCACTTCGACTCCATCGGTTTTGCGACGGAACTTGTGGACCTCGGCCCGAAGGCCGGCAAGGGTCTGTTTGCGACGAACAAGCCCGGTGCCGAAAAGTTCGACATCATGTTCAATGCTCACCTCGACACCGTTTTTCCCGACGGTACCGCCGCCGCACGTCCCTTCAAGGTTGAAGACGGCAAGGTGACGGGGCCGGGTTGTGCCGACTGCAAGGCCGGTGTCATCGCGATCTTCCACGCTCTCAAGAAAGCCCGCAAGGAAGACCTTGATCGTCTGGCTATCGCTGTGTGCTACAACCCTGACGAGGAAATCAGTTCGCTTTCTTCCCGCGAATGGCTCCAGCAGATGGCCTCCAAGTGTAAGCGCGCTATCGTCTGCGAACCGGGCCGTGCCACAGGTGCCTTCGTTCGTTCCCGCAAGGGTCGCTCCGTTTGGAACGTGGTCGTGCACGGTGTGGCCGCTCACGCTGGCAACAACCCGCAGGACGGCCGCAGCGCGGTTCTGGCTGCCGCTCACCTCACCATCGCCATCACCAACCTTCAGGATCTCGAAGGCAAGGGTACGAGCGTGACGGTCGGCGTCATCGAAGGCGGTACCGTCTGCAACACGGTTCCCGAAAAGTGCATCCTTAAGATCGACACCCGTTGCTGGAACGACGAAGACGGCCGCGAAATTGACGAAGGCATTGAAGCGTTGGCTAAGCAGAACTGGGGCGACGGCATCACGGTTGAAGCCACACGCGTTTCGAAGTCGCCTGCTATGCCCTGCACGGACGCCACGAAGGAATTGGTTGAAATTGTCAACCGTGCGGCCAAGGAAGAAGGCTATGACGCCACTTGGGTTGATGCCGGCGGCGGTTCCGATGCTAATCGAATCGCACAGGTTGGTGTGCCCGTGATCGACGGCGTAGCGCCTGCCGGTGCCGGTTTCCATTCCGAACGCGAATATCTGCGCGTGGATACGATCGAAAACCGTGTCCGTACGCTCGCCCGTGTTCTGCAGTATCTCTGATGAGACAATCAGACGTCTGATCTGACGAAAAAAAGATCCCCTTCAATTTGGACGGCGTTCTGAGGATATGAACCGAAGACGTCGTCCTTTTTTGCGCAAAATTCAAGGCGTCTATTGAGCGGACGCATATTATGTCGTTTATTCTCTTTCAGAGTAATAGTTGATTGACTTAACTTAACTCGAGCTCGCCTTCCTTGCTTTTGCGCATCTCGATTACTTTTCTGACCGGACCGAAGGTTTTACGGTGCGCCGGCAGCGGTCCGTACTTTTCAAGCGCAGCCAGATGCTCGGCCGTACCATAGCCTTTGTGTTTGGCAAAGCCGTACTCGGGGTGTTCCTTGTCAAGTTCAATAAGCCATTGGTCGCGTGTTGTTTTGGCGATGATGGACGCGGCGGAAATAGCGGCAACTTTGTCGTCGCCTCCCACAATGGCGTTGACCGCAATGTCAATGTGCGGCACGCGGTTGCCGTCGACCAGAACAAGGTTCGGGCGCACGGTAAGTCCCATGACGGCGCGTTTCATCGCAAGCATCGTGGCCTGCAGAATGTTGAGTTCGTCAATCTCTTCAACCGTAGCGTGGGCCACCGACCAATCGAGAGCCTTTTCCTTGATGACGGGGGCCAGTGTCTCTCGAGCTTCTTCGGTGAGTTTCTTGCTGTCGCGAAGCCCCGCAATCGGACGCATCGGATCGAGAATGACGGCGGCGGCCACCACGGGACCTGCCAGCGGTCCGCGACCGGCTTCGTCGACACCGGCAATCAGATCGGCACTGTCTTCAAGCATGACGTCGTTGAAAAGATCGCCCATGCGTTTTTTGGTTTCTCTGCGGCCCATGATGCGTTTAATCGTGTGAAATTAGAGGTCATCGTCGGCTGGACCGAGTGCCAGCAGCGGCTTGTCAGGCACCCAGACAAGCCGTACGCGTTCGGGGCAAAGCACAGGATCGGCATACATGCGCACGTCGGTACCAAGCCCCGCAGCAAACACGAGGCGGTCGTTGATCCAAACGAGCGGCAATTTGCTGCGCTCAAACGAGGGCACTCCCACCGATTGGAACAGGTGCTTGAGGTTACGCGATGGACGCAGTCGGTAAAGCTTGATTTTCTCCCCACCCCTTCTTGGCCGCACTTCAATTTTTCCTTCGCGAAGAAGATTAGCGTCAAGTCCGGGTTCATCGCCTTGGCAGCGGACAAACTTCAGAATGCCTGACCACGGGGCGAGAACGACGCTCTCTTCTCCTTTCCATTCGATCGGCATCAAAAGTTCGGCGCCGCGCGGTGTCGTTACAGGATCGACCATTACAAGATTGACGCCCCAGCGGCGGAGTTCTTTGCCGCCAATGCGAAAACTCATCTTGGTATCGGCGTGTGTCTGTCGCAGCTGACGCAGAATTTCGCTCAGTTTGGCGTGCGAAGGAGAACGTACGCCCGACATGCCGAGCCATGCTCTGAGGCAGTTGGCCTGTCGTTCAAAGCCGAGGTTGAGCAATTTGGCAATGTTGAGCGAACCGGGTTTGTCGCCTGCGCAATGCGCGCAGTCGTCTTCACCCAGATTGCTGAGAATTTCGGCCGATTGCGCCACAAGGGTGATGGAGCGAGCGGCAGCCGACCTCCAGCCTTTTCGGGCGGCGTCCAGCGGCGGAAGAATGTCGTTGCGAATGAGATTGCGCAAAAAACGCGTATCCGCATTGCTGTCGTCTTCGACCCAGGTGAGTTTGGCACGCTTGACGTAGGCCGCAATCTCGTTGCTCGAGACTTCGAGCCAGGGGCGCGCAAGAACGAGTTCGGCATCGTCGCCCGCGCTTTCGAGCATGCGCACCGGACTGATGGCGGCAAGCCCCTCGGGGCCCGCGCCGCGAATCCATTGAATAAGGAAAGTCTCGATGCGGTCGTCCAAGTGGTGCGCCGTAAAGATCGCATCGGAATTGAGTTCACGAGCGACCTTCATGAGCGCTTTGTACCGCGCCTGACGAGCAGCGGCTTCAATGCCGCAGGCCGAATGCTGAGGCACGTACACGCGCTCGACGCGCAGAGGAATCTGCCATTTGGCACATTGTTCTTCGGCATGACGCACCCAGTCGTCGGCCATTTTGCTCAGACCGTGATGTACGTGGACGGCCGTTACCGACTCGATGACATTCTTGTAGGCCGTTTTTTTGAGGCGCGCCAGGACGTCGACCAAGGCTGTCGAGTCTTTGCCTCCCGAGTACGCCACCAGAATGCGTACGGGATTGACAGGGGTGAGACAGAAATCTTCGACGCTCGCGGTCGGCTTGCGGTCGGCGATCGTATCAATCGTGTCCGCAAGCAGCAGCGTGAGCCTTGATGCCGGAGACGATGCTAAGCGAGGCTTCTTATGGGTCATTGCGCCCTATATCTTATTCCTTGGCGGGCTGCTCGGCAGCTGTAGCAACAGGTACCTCCGACTTTGGGGCGCTCTTGCGTGAGGCAGAGCGGCGGCGTGTCGGTTTTTTAGGAGCGGCCTGAGCTGCAGTTTCCGTCGATTCGGTGACGACGATCTTCTTAGCAACGGGCTTACGACGCAAGGCACAGCTGCGGCGAGGCTTCTTGGGTGTTTCCGGTTCCTCGACCTTGGGCTCTTCGGCGACGGATTCTTCGAGCGGCAGTTCGCTATCGTGTGCAGCCTGGCACAGAAGTTCGTAGGCGCTGCTGCACTTTTCTTCAAAACGGCCGTAGTTCATGAGGCGAGCAAGACGTCGTTCGACGAGTGCATCGGGATCCATGGAAAGGAAGGCTTTGAGTTGATCGACAAGTGTTTTGCGAAGCGTCGATGCCATGAGTTTTGGGTCGCGATGCGCGCCACCGAGAGGCTCACTGATCACTTTGTCGACCAAACCGAGTTCAAGCAGACGATCGGACGTGAGCGCCAGAGCCTGAGCGGCTTCGGGAGCCTTATCGGCACTCTTCCAGAGAATGGAAGCGCAGCCTTCGGGGCTGATCACAGAGTACGTTGAGTACTGCAGCATGATGAGCGAATCACACACGGCAATGGCAAGAGCGCCACCAGAACCGCCTTCGCCGATGATCGTAGAAATCACGGGCACGCGCAGCTTGGCGAGTTCATAAATGTTGCGGCCGATGGCTTCCGATTGGTTGCGTTCTTCGGCGTCAATGCCGGGATAGGCGCCCGGGGTGTCGACGAACGTAAAGACAGGCAGGCTGAATTTTTCGGCGAGCTTCATCAGGCGCAGCGCCTTGCGGTAGCCCTCGGGCTTTGTCATACCGAAGTTGCGGCGTGTGCGCTCTCGTGTGTCGCGCCCTTTCTGGTGACCGATCACCATCACGGCGTGCTCGCCGAGACGAGCCAGACCGCCCACTATGCTTTGATCGTCGGCAAATGTGCGGTCTCCGTGCAACTCATGGAAGTCTTCAAAGATGGCGTCAATGTAGTCGAGCGTGTACGGGCGGTTGGGGTGGCGGGCGACCTGAGCCGTCTGCCACGGCGTGAGATCGGCGTAGATCTCCGCCGTGCGCGTGCGCATCTTGCGCTTGAGTTCGGTGAGCGCTTCGTTTTCGCTCACACCCGTTTCAAGCTCCTTGTTTTCGAGTTCTTCGATTTTTTTGTGGATTTCACCGAGGTCCTTTTCGAAATCCAGAAATACTGCTTTGGCCATGCTTTTGTTCCTAACGGCAAAACTTTTGTTTCACCATGACTGACTAATACTTTACGGGAGTGGACGTGAGCCTCTGCCACAAGAGCCAAGTGGCGGCCGTCCGCCAGGGAGCCCACGTGAGCGGGTCTTTAGCGCCAAGACCTGTTATTTCCAGTGCCTTGCGCAGCCCGAAATCCGTTTGTGCCCAAACATCCGGTCGGTTTAATCCGAAAATCAGCACCATGTCCGCTGTCCACGGCCCCACACCTTTAACGGAGGTGAGTCTTGAGCGCACCGCCGTGTCGTCAAGCGATTCAAGAGCCTGTGCCGTGAAGCTGCCTTCGACATATTTTTGCGCGAGGGCGACAAGAGCTCCCGCCTTGGCTTGCGAAAGGCCCAGAGCGCGAAGTGTTTCAACGGAGCTTTCAGCCAGGACAACGGCAGCGTTGTCGCCTTTGTCGCCTGCAAACCCGAAAACCGCCAGCGCCATTTTTTCAGCAACAGCCGTATTGACTTGTTGGCCGCACACGGCGCGAACATAGGTGTTGAAAAGATTTTCACAGGCAACCAACCCCTGCCCCGCCGTTTTGCGACGGGCTTCAAGGAAATAAGTCTCGCCCGAGAGAGCCTCGAGCGCTTGGTTCCACCAGGAGACGATTGCCATAACCGACACGTAAAAACGTTACTGACGGCGCCAGGTTGAGCCGGCAGGACCGTCTTCGATCACGATGCCGAGCGCGGCGAGTTCGTTACGAATAGCGTCGGCACGGGCAAAGTCGCGCGCTTTCTTGGCGGCCGTGCGTTCGGCCACCTTGGCGTCGATCGCGGCTTCATCCAGACCCGTGACGGCCCCCTTCAGAAACACTTCCGCGTCCAGCTGCAGGATGTTGAGAATCGCACCTAATTTTTTCAGAAGAACTGCGGTTTGAGCATCGCCCGTTCGGTTGATCTCGGCGGCCATCTGTTGCAACACCCCGATCGCTTCGGGGGTGTTGAAGTCTTCGTCCATCGCAGCTTTGAACTTCGCAGCCCACGGATTGCTCCAGTCAATCGGATCAGCGGTTTCTTCTTTCGGAGCGTTCTTGAGCGCCGTGTAGAGACGCTGTAGGGCCTTGTGTGAGTCGTCAATCAGGCTGTTGGCAAAACTGATCGGGCTGCGGTAGTGGCTTCTCAAAAGGAAAAAGCGCAGGACCTCGTTACCGTTGCCTTCGCCGTAAGCGGCGTTGGTTTCCTTGAGCGCATCGCGGATTGTCCAGAAGTTGCCAAGCGACTTGCTCATCTTTTCTTCGGTGCCGTCATCACGCTTGACGCGCAACGGGCCCGAATGCATCCAGACGTTGGCAAAGGGAGCGTCGTTGGCGCCCTCGCTTTGCGCAATCTCGTTTTCGTGGTGAGGGAAGATCAGATCCGGACCACCACCGTGGATGTCGAAAGTCTTGCCCAGATAGTGGCAGCTCATGGCCGAGCATTCGATGTGCCAACCAGGGCGACCCTTACCCCACTTCGAGTCCCAGGCCGGTTCGCCCGGTTTTGCGGCTTTCCAAAGCACGAAGTCCAACGGATCGCGCTTGGTTTGCGCTACTTCGATTCGGGCACCTGCGCGCATTTCATCGGGCTGACGCCCGGAGAGCTTGCCATAGCCCGCGAATTTGCGCACGGCATAGTCAACGTCGCCGTTTTCTGCGGCATAGGCTAGGCCCTTTTCCTCGAGTTTCTCGACGAGGTTGAGCATCTGCGGGATGAATTCGGTCGCGCGCGGCTCGTAAGTGGGGGCCAGGCACCCAAGACTCAACATGTCCTCCTGCATCGCCGCCGTAAATTCGTCGGTGAGTTCTTTCGTGGAGATGCCGCGCTCGGCGGCGCGTTTGATGATCTTGTCGTCAACGTCGGTGACATTGCGCACGAACGTGACGGTGTAACCGCTTGCTTCAAGCCAGCGGCGCACGACGTCAAAAGCAACGAAGGTGCGGCCGTGGCCGATGTGAGTGTAGTCGTAGACAGTAACGCCGCAGACATACATGCCGACTTTGCCGGGTTCGATGGGGTTAAAGGGGCGAATGTCTTTGCTGAGCGTCGAATAGATTTGAAGGGGCATTGTGTACTTTTGTCTCTCGTTTTTCGTGCTGTCCGCCGTATTCGGTAACAAAGAGGCGCAGATGCGCTCAAAGGAGCCAATGCGGCGATGCATTACAATCTACGGAGTTTAACAGTTTCGTGCCTTCAGCGGCCTTGAAAAATCTAGTCCGAGTCACCTTTTTCGGGCTTTTTTCCGTGTGCCGTTCCAAGGTTCTTTTTGTTGTCCCATGACTCGACTGCTTTCTTTCATTCGTCCGGCGCTTGCGGTTGCCGGTTGCGCGCTTGTGGCGGCTGTAACTCTGCCTGCCAACGCGGCGCTTGTCGATCCCGACGCTCCTTCCGTGCTTCTCAATAACGGTCAGGTGCCCGGTGTTGTCGACAAACTCATCAACCGCGGAGACTACGCTGACGCCTTAAAGCTCATTGCCGACGGTCTCAAAGCCAATCCTCATTCCGCTCAGCTGCGCTTTCAGCGCTGTGTCGTATACGAACGCATGGGAGATCGCGCCAAGGCTATCGACGGTTTTGAGCAATTCATCCGCACCTACCCAGAAATCCCCGAGGCTTACAACAATCTTGCCGGACTCTATTCACGCAACGGCAACCTCGTGCGTGCCGAAGAGCTCCTTATCAAGGCCGTTGCCTTGCGTCCCGGCTTTGCACTTGCACACATGAATTTAGGCAACCTCTATTTGGCAAAAGCTAAAAACGCATATAACACTGCCATCAAAACGGGCGGGAATAAAGAAAAACTAAATGCCAACATTCAGATGCTCAACAAGCTTCTGGGAGAGTAATCCTTTTTTGTCGGCTTTTTGATAAGTTCACCTTTTTCGAGACATCCATCATGAAAATTGCAAATCGTTTTCGAGTGACCTTACCTGCGGCCCTGGCCGCCGTTCTCTTCGGCGGCTCTGCCATTGCCGCTCCCAAGGATGAGCCGATTGCGGAGATTTCTACGTCGCTCGGCGACTTTGCCGTGCGTCTGGACGCTCAGCGCGCCCCGATTACGGTCGCCAACTTTATTCGCTATGCCGACGAAGGCTTTTATGACGGTACGATTTTTCATCGTGTCATTGACGGCTTCATGGTTCAGGGCGGCGGTTTTACACCGGATCTCAAGCAAAAGCGCGCCACCCACCCTGCCATTGTCAATGAAGCCCGCGGCGGCCTTCTGAATCAACGCGGTACGATTGCTATGGCTCGTACAAACGAACCGCACTCTGCCACCTGCCAGTGGTTTGTCAATACGGTCGACAACGACTTTTTGGATGCCAAGAATGCCCGCGACGGCTGGGGCTATACGGTATTCGGTCGCGTGATCCGCGGCATGGATGTGATCGATAAGATCAGTTCTGTGAAGACGGGCACTCGTATGGGCATGCGTGACGTTCCGACGCAAACCGTTAAAATCCTCTCCGTCAAGATCAAGCGCTAGTATCCCAAGGGCTCCGCTTAGGGCGGGGTTTCTTGTTGCCCGGCGTTTGAATTTTTTATTTCTTTTACTTTGGGAAGTGATCTTCAATCATGATTCGCTTTACGACCAACAAGGGCGTCTTTGACGTCGAACTCAATGAAGCAGCTGCACCGAAGACCTGTGAAAATTTTTTGCAGTACGTTCGCTCGGGTTTTTACAACGGCACGATTTTCCACCGCGTCATCAGCGGCTTCATGATTCAGGGCGGCGGCTTTGAACCCGGTCTGCAGCAAAAGGAAACTAAGGCTCCGATTGAAAACGAAGCCAACAACGGCCTCAAGAACGACAAGTACACGATCGCGATGGCTCGCACCAACGATCCGCACTCTGCTACGAGTCAGTTCTTCATCAACGTAGCCGACAATGATTTCCTGAATCACACCTCCCCCACTCCCCGCGGCTGGGGCTATGCCGTGTTCGGCAAGGTTGTCGCCGGTACCGATGTGGTTGACGCTATTGCCGCTGTTCGCACGGCTTCCCGCTCCTGGTACGGTGACGTGCCCGTGGAAGACGTTGTGATGGAAAAGGTTGAAGAGATCTAATCAGAACTCGGCCCCTGCTTTCTCGGCGGGGGCTTCTTTTGTTTAAAGAAATGAAGCTTACGGGACTCAAACTCACCGAGCCGCTCAAGGCTCCCTGTGTCAGCGGTCTGACCGACATGGCGCCGTTGTCGCGTCCCGTTTTTGTTTCTGATTTGCATTTGTCCGGCCGCAACAAGAAAACCGTACTGGGTTTTCTTTGGTTCCTGAAAACTCAGGCCAAGCGCTTCGACGAGCTCTTTTTGCTCGGCGACATTTTCGAATACTGGATCGGAGACGACGCCTCGTCTCCGGCCGAACCCCTGGCTCGAGCGTTGCGCAAATACGCTTCTCTTGGCAAACGCGTCTACCTCATGCAGGGCAACCGCGACTTTCTACTCGGCGAAGATTTCGCGCGGCATTGCGGCGCCGAACTCGTTGCCGACGGTATCGTCGTGCAGTGTGCCGACAGCCGCATTCTTCTGTCTCACGGCGATAAATGGTGTACGTTGGACGACGAGTATCAGGATTTTCGGCGCCAGATGCACGACGAATCCTTTCAGCTGATGGCCTTGCGCATGACTGTGCAGGAGCGCATTGATTTCGCGAAGAAGGCGCGCGCGCAGTCCAAAAGGACGAAAACCGACCGCTCGCGCGAAATGATGGACGTGGTGCTTGCCGACGTCCGCAATGAAGTTTTAAGTAAAAATTGCGCCCACGTAATTCACGGTCATACGCATCGTCCGGCGCATTATGTTCATGACAACTTCACACGCACCGTGATCCCCGATTGGGATCTCGACGACAGGCAGCGTCCGCGCAAAGGTTGGGTGGAAATCAATTCTGCCGGTGTTCCTCAGGTTGTTCTTTCCGAACATTTCTTCTGATCCGGTTCATCTGTTTTCAGCTGATACGGATAAACCCGCCTCCTCTTGATTCTTTGATTTAAGTCAAAACTACGTAGCACCTACGAGGTCTAAAAATACGGTCGAGTCAAAGAGAAGGTCCCTATTAAGGGCCTCGAATCTTTCTGGCGATGTGTCGGCCGCGGTCAACGGCGTCGGTGCTCAGGGTCGGAGAATCATTGATCCGATCGGTCTTAAGAGCGGCGTCGGCGTCTTTTCCACGGTGACGGTGCATTTGCCGCCCTCAATCAGGAGAAGACAATGATCGAAAAAGAAATGAGCCGCCGCAGTCTCTTCAAGAGCTCGCTCGTCGGTGCGACCGCTGTCGGTGCCGCCGGCTTCGGTTTGGCTTCCACCGCTGAAGCCGCCCCCAAGAAGGCCAAGGCGGAAACGTTTGACGCCATCGTGCTCGGCGCCGGTCCCGCCGGCCTCATCACGGCCATCACTGCTCATGACGCTGGTGCCAAGGTTGTCGTGCTCGAAAAGTGCGACCGTCCTAACGGCAACGCCATCTTCGCTCTGGGTTCGATTTGCGGCTGGGGTACGCGCCATCAGGCCGAACAGGGCATCAAGGATACGGCCGACGCCTTCTACGCCATGATGATGGACATCTCCAAGCAGATGGGCGACAAGGCTCTCAACCGCCTCTATACCGATAAGATTTCCGAAGGTATCGACTGGCTTGAAAAGGATATTGGCGTGAAGTTCGGCAAGATCCGTCCCATGCCCTATCCGCGTCTGGGCCGCACCTGCCGCGTTCTGGGCGAAGGCCAGACGGGCGGCGCCCGCCTCGTTCAGGCTCTTCTCAAGGCCGCTGAAAAGCGCGGTATCGACATCCGCTACGAACACAAGGCCATCGAGCTGCTTCACGACGACAAGTTTGCCGTGACCGGCGTCAAGGCCCTCACCCCGGCCGGCCAGAAGACCTTCATGTCTCGCGGCGGCGTTTGCATCGCCACCGGCGGCTTCTCGGGCAATCCTGAAATGGTTGACCGCTACATCGGCGGCTGGGCAACCCGCATGGTGTTGCGTGGTTCTCCCGCAATTACCGGCGAAAACATTTCGCTCACCCTGCCGCTCTTTACGAAGTTCGTGAACATGGACCAGTTCCACTCCGGTCCGATCATCGGCAAGACTCATGTCAACCCCGCCGACGTTCTCAATTCGGGCTACGGCATCCAGGTCAACACCTCCGGCAACCGCTACATGGACGAAAACAACACCTATGTCATCAAGGCCCGCACGACGGCTCAGATGACGCTCGACAACACCGCTTGGGTGATTGTTGACAGCGACTGCTCCGTGCTCGACAAGGTGATTCCGAAATTCGACCGCCTGAACTCGCCCTACGGCAAGGCCGACACGATCGAAGAACTGTGCAAGCAGGTCGGTCTACCCGCAGAAAAGGTCAAGAAGCTCGTTGACGAATACAACGAAAAGATGAAGGCTGGCAAGCTCGGCGAAATGAATCCGCCCTGCACCTACAAGAAGCCCCATCCGATTGCCAAGGCTCCGTTCTACGCCGTTCCGCTTCAGGGCGGCATGACGGCCACCTTCGGCGGTCCGTTGATCAACACGAAGACGGAAATCCAGAACCTCGACGGCAAGAGCATCCCGGGGCTCTACGCAGCGGGCAACTCCGCCGGCGGCATCTTCTTCCACAACTACGCGGGCGGTGCACAGCTCGGTGCCGCTACCGTGTTCGGCCGTGTGGCCGGCGTTGAAATGGCCAACCGCGCCAAGAAGGCTGCCAAGAAGTAACCAATCACCGGGAGAAAGACAAAATGAAAAAGAGTTTTATCGCCGCTTTGGCTCTCAGCGTGAGCCTTTCGTTTGCTGCCGGTGCCGCCGCTGCTGCTGAACAGACCCTCGCTCAGAAGCATCAGGGCATGTGGCCGAAGTCCGAAAACGGCTTTGTCACGAAGAACCAGTGCCTGAAGTGCCACGTTTCTTACGAAGATCTCGCCAAGAAGACGGCCAACCTCGAACCCAACCCCCATGACAACCACATGGGAAAGGTCAACTGCGAGGATTGCCACAAGGCCAACCAGGCCAAGCCCGAACTGATGTGCAACAGCTGCCACAACTTCACTCTGAAGGAAAAGGCCGCCAAGAAGTAATCCTTCTTCACATCGTTTGAAAAAACGGCGCCGGTTCGATTCGATTTCGAACGGCGCCGTTCGTTTTTGTCGCTTTTTTGGCCGTTATCATTCGTTTAACCAATTCTCTTTCCAATCACCCGATGCCATGCAGCTGAAGCGCGCCACCGACATCCTTCTTCGCATTTTCGTGTATCTGGCTTCTCACCCCGATGAGGACCACGTCTCGATTCACGACTTGAGCGAAGCGCTCAACTGGAACAAGAACCTGGTGATCAAGGTCGCGCACCTAGCCGTGCAGCGGGGGTTGCTCAAAGCTGTTCGTGGTCGTACCGGCGGTGTGGCGCTTGCCAAACCTGCTCGCGAATACCGCGTCGGCGACATCGTGCGTCTCACGGAAGTCAATGAAGAGTTTGTTGAATGCGACGAGTCCCGCTGTCCGTTTCTCAACGGCGGCTGCCGCTTACGCGGTGTTCTTTTCAACGGCCGCGAAGCGTTTTTCAAGGAACTCGATGCGGTGACGCTCGATCAGATCGTCGGCAGTTCCGACAAGATTCATTTTTTCAACCGTTGACAAAAAACGGGCGCACCTGAAAAAAACACAGCGTCGCCCGATTCTTTAGCGCGGATTCGAGTTCCGCAGGCTTTGTGCTTACATGTTATGGTGCTGACGGTTTCTCAGCCAGCGCCTGATAAAGCGACTGCCGTTGCTCTCGAATGCTCTTTCCCGGTGAGATGCCGAAAAGATGCTTGTAGTCGCGGTTAAATTGTTGTGGGCTTTGATAGCCCACGGCGTAAGCGGCCGAGTTCACATCCCCTTCTCCCTTGAGCATAAACTGCTGCGCTTCGTACAGACGCAACCGTTTCTGGTATTGGAGCGGCGACAGAGATGTGAAGCTTTTGAAATGCCGATGAAACGTTGTCGGCGCCATACCGGCAACGGAAGCCATTTGCTCAACGGAAACGGATTCTCTGAAGTTGGCACGCAGCCATTGAATGGACTTTCGGATTCGTTGGCCGACGGTACTCGGTGCATACAAAGCGCGCAGACAGGCGCCGGAGCTGCTTGAGAGTGCCAGATAGTGAATATCACGGATGAGAATGGGAGCGCGCGCTTTGATTCGTTCGGGATGATCCAGAAGCTTTAAGAGACGTTCGAAATCTTCCAGAAGTTCCTGCGTGGGTTTTTCTACGTTAAAGACATCCCGTACTCCGTCCTGCGGCGGTTCTTCTTCCAGAAGAAAGTCGGCGATCGTAGCCGGATTCAGCCGAAGGGATAGCGATACAAAAGGATGCGACGGCTTGACATCAACCAGTTCGTATGAAGTCGGCATGTCAACCGATGTAACGATCATCGATCCGGTGCCGTAGCGGTAACTCTTGTCGCCGATCACAAGGTTTTTTGTTCCTTGCAGGATGAGTCCCACTGATAGCACGTAAAAGCAGTTGGCAACCGTCTGAGGTTGCTCAACGTAAGATAGGTGCAACCCGGGAATCTGATCGACGGGTGCGCCGGAATTGACGGCGCGGCGGACTTGTTCGATGAGACGTTCGCGAAGTGCTTTGACTTGCGGTTCTTCTGCGGCATCCATGGCGTTGAAGATGGTGGTTTTGTCTTCGGTCATTGTCCAACCTTGAGATACTCAAACGACAAAAAATGAAAAGCAGCTGCAAGACCGCACATGGAGAGGTTACCGATTCCCGCAGCTGCTTCTCAAAATTTATGCTTTATTTTTGCAAATCTTGATCCGAGAGCGAATTAAGCGTTGTCCGTTCCGTCTTCTAGCGACCGTTGTCCGGGCTTTTTGTCCAGTACTCGGACAATTTCATACTGTCCGGTGCCCATGCCCAGTTCTTTCATGGCAGAGAGCTGGCGCAGACCTTCACGCGACTCAATGCGCTTGACGAGCGTATGGTTCATAAATTTGGGCATGGCGTAAACGATGTCGATCGAAGCCTGATCAATGGCGACCAGGTCAGTCGAAGCGAGAATACCCAAATCGGGCATGGTCGGTTCGCTCGCGGCAACGCCTGCGCAGTCGCAGTCGATGGACATGTTGCGAAGCACGTTGAGGTAGACGATGTGTTTGCCGAAATGTTCCGTAATGCCCTTGCCGGCGTCGGCCATGTGTTCCATGAAGGCAGCTCCTGTCGTCCAGCTTCCGTCAGCCTTTACCGCATGCACTTCCGCTTTGCCGTGTGCGCCCGAAGCACACCCGATGGCGATGTTCTTGAGCGAACCGCCATAGCCGCCCATGCCGTGTCCCTTGAAGTGAGTAAGCACCACCATAGAGTCGTAGTTAAAGAAGTGCTTGCCGACGTGGAACTGTTTGAGGTGCATGCCACCTTTGACCGGAAGAAGTGTGTCCCCTTCTTCATCCAGGATGTCGACAGGACAGAAGTTCCAGCCGTTTTGCGCGAGAACACGACGGTGGCCTTCGCTTGTCTGACGCGGACTCTTGTAGAGAACATTCGATTCAACAATTGTGCTTTGCGGTACGGCGCGCTGGAACTGTTTGATCCATTCGCGGGGCAGAATGTTCGGTCCGCCCGGTTCTCCCGTATGCAACTTCAGGGCGACGCGTCCCGTGATGTCCTTGTTGATCAGCTGATACAGGCGCAAAAGAGCGTCTCCGGAAAGTTCCGGTGTCCAGTAGACGATCGGCTTTTTGGGGGCTGCAGCGCTTGACATTGTCGAGGTGGCCATCAGACCTGCAGCGGCAATGGCGCTTTGAATCAGTTCGCGGCGTGTAATTTCGAGCATGGTAGAACTCCTTGCCAAAAGAAATTTCCTCGCAAACATCATCGCAACCCTGCCGGTCAAATCTTTGTCCTCTTATTTCTCTTTTTTGCCTATTTCTGCCGGGTGAACTCAAAACAGGATTTCATGCGCAGTTATTGCCTCCTGTTGTCGAAATGACATCGCGACGGCAGAAATTGGCAAAAGATAGGTTTGTTTTGCCGTAGCCGCCGGAATGCGCTTTCAACACAATTTGAACTATCGAAAACACATCGGCGGGGATGTTCCTCAACCGACCCATCCCGCTTCCGGAGATAAAAATGAATAATGTTCCCAATGTTTCTTTGTCTAACGGTGTGCTGATGCCTGCCGCCGTTTTCGGCGTCTATCAAATTAAAGATGCCAAGGATTGCCAAAAAGCAGTTGAAGATGCTCTTGCTGCCGGCTATCGTGCCATAGATACGGCTGCATCCTATGGTAACGAAGCTGCTGTCGGTCACGCGATCAAAGCCAGCGGTATCGAACGTCGAGAACTTTTTATTACAACGAAACTGTGGGTGGAGGACGCAAGCGAAGAAGGTGCGCGCCGAGCCATTGACCGCTCTCTCGACTTGCTCGGTCTCGATTACCTTGACCTTTATCTGATTCACCAACCAGTGGGTGACGTTTACGGCGCCTGGCGCACGATGCAAAGCTTTTACCAGAACAAGATTCTTCGAGCCATCGGCGTGAGCAATTTCGCGCCGGATCGTTTCATTGATTTTGCGCGTCACAACGCCGTTTGCCCCCATGTCAATCAGATTGAGATCAATCCCTTCTGTCAACAGCAGGAAGCTCTTCCGATTCTGAACAAGTTCGGCACGACGCCTGAGGCCTGGGCACCCTTTGCCGAGGGCAAAAACAATTTGTTCACGCATCCGACGCTTGAGAGCATTGCTCATCGTTATGAACGCACAGTGGGCCAGATCGTGTTGCGTTACGTCCACCAACTTGGCGCTGTCGTCATTGCCAAAACCGTTCGTCCCGAACGCATGGTCGAAAACCTCAACATTTTTGACTTTGAGCTTGAAGACGACGACATGAAACGCATTGCGGCATTGGATACGCGCACCAGTCAGTTCTTCTCTCACCGCGACCCGAAGATCATCGAGTGGATGTGCACGCGTCACATTGAACATTGATGAGGATGCAAACGGCAGGAATTGGCAAAAACGAGTGGGCTTTCGGCAAAAGTTCGACTGAGTTGCTCGATACGATTCCTTCTGTCAAGAACTCATTTTGGTAGATAAGGAAATGAAACTTCGCACTCTCGGACAATCCGGCATCACGGTTTCTGAAATTGGCCTGGGATGCATGAGCATGAATTTCGGATACGGCCGTCCGTCGCCCGAAAAGGACATGATCGAGCTCATCCACAAGGCCGTGGATATGGGCGTGACGCTTTTCGACACCGCCGAAAGCTACGGTCCCTATATCAACGAAGAACTTGTGGGCAAGGCGCTCGACGGTTTACGCGATAAGGTCAGCATTGCTACAAAATGCGGCATTGCTTTTGCCGCAGACGGTAACCTTATTTTGGATGCGAGAGCCGAAACCCTGAGAAAGTCGCTTGAGGGTTCGTTAAAACGTCTTCGTACGGATCACGTCGATATTTACTACTTGCACCGCGTTGATCCGAAGGTGCCTGTCGAAGACGTAGCCGAGACCATGAGCCGCTTCATTGCAGAAGGCAAAATCCGCGGCTGGGGTCTGTCGGAAGTTGGCCCCAAGACGATTGAACGTGCGCAGGCAGTCTGTCCGCTTACGGCCGTTGAAAACGAATTTTCGATGATCTTTCGCGAATCCGAAGAAAACGGTGTCTTTGACGTTCTCGAAAAGAACAACATCGGGTTTGTCCCCTACAGTCCTCTGGGCCGCGGGTTCCTGACCGGAACGATCAACCCGAACGAAAAACTCGTCGAAACCGATTTCCGACACAATTTGCCGCTGTTCTATCCGGAAAACATCAAGGCGCATCAGGGCATTATCGATTTCATTCGTCAGATGGCCGAGGCCAAACAGGCAACGGCCTCTCAGATCGCCTTGGCTTGGGTGTTGGCGCGTCGTCCTTGGATTGTTCCAATTCCGGGAACGACCAAATTGCATCGACTTGAAGAAAACATCGGCGCGGCCAATGTTGTCTTTACCGAGGAGGAAATGATCGAGCTTAACCGCATGCTTGATGCGTTGCCCATTCAGTGCGACCGCTACAACAGCCGTTTTACGGACGCAACGGTTGATTGAGTTACAGTTTTGAACTCTATTCTAAGAGTTTGACCATGGTGAATAACCTTGGCTCCAGGCGGCAGCTTCTGATGTTCCTTGCTGCCGCCTCTTTTTCTTCCTTCTCTGCCATGTCCATTGCGCGTGATATTGCGGACGTCACCTTTACGCCGCAGTCGACCGTCGGTGACGTGCTTGATGAACCGCTGTTTGAGCCGTTTGCTCGCTATCTTCTGCCGCTCGAGACGGTATCCCGCTATCGCGACCTCAGCGAGGCTGATCGCAAGATGCCGTTGTTCCGACTCTCGCGCCTGCTGCCGTACCACACCTACGTTGATGTTTCGCAGGCCTTCGGTATTCTCAATCGTCTCAAGGCACGAGCCAAGTTAGGCGATCGGATCTGGATTCCGCTCTCTCACAAGGATGCGGGACTATTTTTCTACCCGGGGCCCAAAGGCGCACCTTTTGTACTGATATGTGCGGGCGGCGGATTTGTGTACGTGGGTTCGATCCACGAAGGCTTTCCTTACGCCGAGGCGATGAACCGAAACGGTCTGAACGCTTTTGTTCTTCAATATCGCGTCTCCGGGGGCGGACGCACGGCAATGACAGACATGGCCGAAGGCCTGCACTACATCATCACACACGCCAAAGAGCTCGGCGTGAGCGAAACAAAATACGCTCTGATGGGAAGTTCAGCCGGTGCTCGCATGGCGGCTGTTATGGGTGACGTGGGCCTGGAAGCCTATGGTTTTTCTGACAAGTCCAAAGCCTCGGCAGTGCTCATGGCTTACACCGGCTATAGCGATGTTTCTTATAACGATCCGCCCACATTTATGGTGCAGGGAACGAACGACTACATTGCTCCGGTACGTGCCGTTGACTGGCGTATGCGGGCCATGAAGGAGCTCGGCATCGAAGTCGAATACATGCGCGTCGAAGGCATGCCGCACGGTTTCGGACTTGGGACGAAAACAGCGGCCGAAGGTTGGGTCGATCGTGCTGCGACTTTCTTCAAGCGGCAGTTGGAGAGATCTTCAGGTAAAGGTTGAGATTTTCAAGGAATAGGATTCAGGTCGGACAATATTAACCGAAGGCCCGCAAGCACGAGACTCACGGGCCCAGTTTTTGCTCAACGTAAGGATCTAATGCTCGTTTAGCCGATCGGCTACTGTTTCCTATCTCGCTCAGTGGTTTTCTTACCGACGCGTCCCGGCTGAGCGGCATACCAGTTGGCTAGCTGCTCGATCTCAGCATCTGTGAGCTTGCGGCTAAAGACTTGCATTTCGCCGAGCATATCTGACTGTCGGGCACCTGATCGGTAGTCCTTGAGCGCCGCTGCCAGGACCGTCGCTTGCTGACCGTGAAGTACGGGTACCAACCCGTTGTTGTTGCCGCGGGCGTCAATACCATGGCAAGCTGCACAGGGTGTGATGTAGCGCGAGGCGTCGCCCGAATTGACGAGTTCCGGTGCGGGTGTGGTCGGCGCTGATTTCTTGGCATTGCGTCCCGGGAGGTACTCGTAGAGCGCCGCCACGTCGGCAATCTGCTGATCCGTAAGTTTGGCGGCAGCCGCCGACATCAGGTCGGACGCGGGCGTTCCCTTGCGGCGTCCGTCGCGGTAGTCCAAAAGAGCTTTGACGGTGACGGCATAAGGTTGCCCGGCTACATCAGGCCAATTAGGTGTATCGGCAATGCCTTCCTTGCCATGGCAGCTCGCGCAAAACTGCTTGCTGTGCACGGCAAAGCCGTTCATGACTTCCGCTTTGGGCATGGCCGCGAGTACGCGCTCCCATTCTTCGGGCGAAAGCGCCGTCTTTTGCTTTGGTGCGGGTACAGGCGCCTGTACGGCGACGTCTGACGTCATAGTCGAATTTTTTGCACCCGCCTGCTCGGAGATCACCGAACTGCTTTCTGCTGCAACAGCTGCGGCGGCTGCCGCAAGAAGACCGGTTGCGGCTAGATATTTCAAAGTCTTCATTGTCAATTCTCCTAACCGAAGGCATCGGCCGTGATGCTTCGCATCCAGGCTCGCAAGTATCGGGATGCAACCATGCGTTGTTCTCGCGAAGCGTCAAGATCCTGATAGCGAGCTCTCGTGTTTGTACGGGCGATCTTGCCGTTGACTATGCGGAACGTGTCGGCTACGAAAAGGCCCCAGTCGTCGCCTGCCAATGCGTAGCAGGTATTGGACCAGGCCGGTTCCGGAATGCCGGTCTGTGTTACTTTGCCGATGAGAGCCCTAACGCAGACTTTGGCTTGCGTGTTGGCCGAGTATCCGGACTTGGGCATGGCGTCGGCAATTGAGGCGTCCCCCAGAACGTAGACGTCGGGAATTTTCGTCGACTCAAACGTGCGTCGATTGATCGGACAGAAACCGCTGGCGTCTGTAAGACCAAAAGCGTGTGCCACATTGGCAGCCCGCATCGGCGGAACGATATTCAAGACGTCCGCCTTGATCTTTCCGCCTTCGGCCGTGACGGTTTTGGTGACCGGGTCGATTGCTAGCGGTTTGCCGCCGTCTTTTTGACGAATCCACTCGAGCCTGCAGTCGGCTTTGGGCTCGACCATGTGTTTTTCAAGTTTGTCGTAGTAAGGCTGAGGCGGTCTAAAGCCGTAGAGATGGTTCCAGCCGAGAATCATCGTCTCGTCGGTCACGAAGTCGTTTTTCGGGTCGACGATCACGACGCGGCTGCGCGGTTTGTAGTGACCGAGCCACTCGGTCATCAAAGCGCTGCGCTCGTATGGACCCGGCGGGCAACGGTACGGATTCGGGGGTGCGACGAGCACAACGGTGCCGCCGTCTGGCATGGCAAGAAGCTGTCGGCGCAAGATCTCGGTCTGTACGCCCGCAATCCAGCCCGAGGGAATCGTGCTGTTGGCAAGTTGAGCGTTATAGCCCTCAATCTTGTCGTAGAGTAGCTCAACTCCGGGCGAGACGATCAGAGAGTCGTAACCGAACTTTTGCACAGAACCGTTGACGGTGGCGACGACTTCCTTTTTTACGGGGTCAAGCGCCTGCGCTACACCCTGCACGATCTTGACGCCGTGTGCGCGTAAGCCATCGTAGCTTACTGTGAGGTCGGCCATAGAGACCGCACCGGTGAGGTGTTCGGAGCTGCCGTAATGGCGGATGAACACGGGATTGCGTTCGATGATGGTGACGTCGGCGTCGGGCTGCCACATCTTCAGATAACGCGCTGCCGTTGCGCCGCCCACCCCGGCGCCTACGATGAGAACGCGGTGTTTGGCCAGGCTCTTGACATTGGCAAGGGTGCTTGCGGTCGGAATCGCGGACAGAGCAGTGGAAACAACGGCAGCGACCAGAAGTCGACGACGGCTGTAGTGCGAAAATGCGCCGAAGCCGGAATCGTTAATGCGATTGAACGTCATGGTGTCTCCCCTTTGCTCGGTTGTGAGGTTGCAGCCTGAGTTTTGCTTTCAGGCGCTTTTTTGGGCAGGGCTGCGAAAAACGCGGCCATGCGTTCGAGTTCTGCATCGTTGTAGCCATCGGCAATGTGGCTCATGATGGAGCTCGGACGCTCCTTGGAGCGAAAGCGCTTCATTTCCCGCACGAAGACTTGGCGGTCCATTCCGGCGAGGCCCGGGAAAGCCGAATCGGTGGAATACCCGTAGGTACCGTGACAAGCTGCGCAGGTATGCGCAAAGACGGCCCCCGAAGGTTCCTTTGTCGGGTCAATGCTTGGCTTGCCTGCCAAGGCCACCGAGGCGTTCAGCAGCCAGGCGGCCGCGGCTGTCAGATAAATCAGTTTTTTCGTTTGCATCGTGACCTCCTCTATTGCAAAACAACGGCAAAGCCGACGATGAAGTAGCCGACGATCCAAAGGCCCAGCAGTGCGCTTGCCCAGAAGCCCAGACGCTCGAGACCTGCCGAAGGCGTCCAGACAGCGTCCGCTTTACCTGCGGTGGCAAGCCCCGCCTTCCACGCCGAAATGAAGATGTAGGCAAGAGTCGTGCCGCCCACCAGCAGGAACGTCACAAAGAAGATCGCAAGGCTCGGAACATCCCAATGCACGGCCAGATTCATCGGGTTGAAGCCGGCAGATTCAAGGAGCGTGCCCACGCGCAGCGCTTCGCGTACGGCGGCTAGCAGCACCGTCATGACAATCGTCATCACGAAAGCCATGTAGTTGCAGGTCGTGCACAGACGTCGGCGTTTCTGGATGTAGGGCATTGCTACGAAGAAGAGTGCGCCGATCAACCCAACATAGGGCCAGGCCGACATCAGGAACCAGGATTGCTCGGAAGGCAGGCATGCCATCCAGACGATGCCCAACAGCACCACGAGGATGCCGCCTGCGCGGCCCAGGCCGAAGGCGACCTTTTCCAAGAAGTCGGAATACAGCCCGTCTTGCATGGTCTGGTGCGACTTGGAAAGCACCCAGCGGCGCATGCCGTAGATCCAAGCGGCTGTGACGGGCAGCGACAGAGCAAAGAAAAAGAGCAGTCTCGGGATGAGCACATAGTGCAGGCCGCGGCCGGACGTGTCAACCTGACCTTCGGGTGCATACCACTCCAGCCAATGTGTTGGAAAGAGCGCCTGGTTGGAGAGAACGTGCATGAGTGTGCCGCAGGCAAGGAAAAGCACCAAAGCGGCGGCAAGCCACAGGGCGGCTCCGCGGCCGTTATTTTCCCCTCCTTCCCTGTGAAGGATCGAATGAACGCGGTAAAGCGCGAGATAACCGATCATCAGCAGACCCAGGAACACCAGCGTCCAGACGGCCGAGAGCATGCTCGAGGCGTACCAGAACGGGTCGAAGATCACCTGCACGAAAAGAAGCGGCGCGACGCCCAGCACAATCGCGGCGCCCGTGGCGGCCTTGGCCGTAAAGGCCATGGTCGAGCCAAGACGCAGCCAGTCGTCGGTCGCTTTGTAGCGGGCAAAGAGCGCGAGCCCTGTGCTGCCGAGCAGAATTGACACGGCGGCAATGTGCAGCGCAAAGGTCACGACGCCCAACACCAGAAAGATGGCCGGATGCGAGGGCGCGCCCGCGGGGTCGGCCAGAGCCGCGGTCATGGCGGCAACGGCAGTTGTCAGATTTTCATTCATGATCACTTACCTCCCACGGAGTCCTTCGGAAAGCCTTTGACAGCGTAATTCGCGGCCCGTTGCGGATCTGTTTTCTGAACAGCGATGATTTCGGCGAGGAATTCGCTCATCACGTCGCGATCCAATTCGGGTAACGGCAGCGGCGGCATATAGACGATGTGTCCGCGATAAAGCCCTGCCGAGAGCCAGTCCTTAATGCCGGCAGCGTCGGCGTCAGGCGGGAAATACTTGGCGATCGGTCGGATGCCGGTGTCGGTGAGCGAATGGCAGCTTGAACAGGCGGCAATCGAAATCAGGCGGCCGGCTTCCAGACGCTCCCACTTGCCCGAGGGTTTGCGAAGGTTCTCCGGCATAAACGGGTGCGTGGCAAGGAAACCGTTTTTGGAGAGAACCGGCAATTCGCTCTTTACTTCCAGTGCCGGTACATCGCGGCCGATGATCTGGTTGGCATAGACAAAGCGGCCGGCCACCCAGGGCTTGCGAACGATCTCGCGGGCCGTTTCGCTTGGTGCGAGCCCAAGCACGAGGATGACGAGCGTGGCGGCGACGGTCAGCGGAAGATTCATGACGGACGGTCGCCAGGCGGTGAGCGCAAAGTACACGAGTGTGACCGCGAGGGCTGCCCACATCATCGTGGCAAAACTTTCGGGCATGCGCGTAGCCGAAACGATGGTGGCGTCCGACGTCAAAGTCGAGGCAAACCAATAGAGGCTCGCAGTACCCAATACGGCGCCCATAGCGCCCAGGCCAGAGAGCGTGCGCGCGATGTAGCTCTTTTCAGCAGGATCCGAGGTCTTGGCTGCTGCAAAGCCGCCCACGACTCCGGTGATGGTGAGCATGAAGAAGAATCGAGCCGAGAGCTGCGCGAACATCGATTCTCCGAAGAAGGCCGAGAGCACGCCGCCCGTCTGGTACCAAGAATCCTGACCGGGCCAGAGCATGAACGAGAGAATGCCCACGATGATGAGAAGGGTGCCGACGCTTGAGAGGGCAAAGATCGTGCAGTAGCGCAAATAGGTTTTGATGGGCACGCGGCCTGCGAGATACACGAGCAGATAGACGCCGGCGACTTCAATGAGGAAGAACACCCATTCGGTGGCCCAGAGCCAGACGAAGTTGTGAATCAGCGCCGAAATGCCGCGGGGATTGGCGATTGTGGCGGCAAACCAGATGCCGGGGCCTGTGACGGAGCCGAGCACGTAGCTGAAGATCAGCAGGAAGGCGCCGTATTTGCGGATAAAGTCAAGATGCTGGGGCTGGTTGGCCGTCACCGCACGTCGTGCAAGCCACGCAAAGACAAGCGCGGCACCGACCGAAGCGTGCGAAAACAGCACGTGGATCGTGGCGATGAAGCCGATCACCCATCCCGCACCGATGCCTGGCTCAAGCCAGGCCGGGTAGAGTCCGAGGAACTCGTTCATGGGGGCTCTCCTAGTGGAAAAAAACAAAAAGCTTTTGACTCCGACGAATGCTCTCTTGTGAGAGCCTTTCGCCAAGGTTTGAGCCATTGTTATTGTTCGTTTCCTTTCTGTCTCTCCCTCTGTCGAACGGCTCCCGAATCTCTTCCCTAGTCCGTTATGCGGAGTTGCTCTACTTCTTTTGCCGATAAAAACGATTCCCGTTGTCCTCCCCTTTCTTCATTGATGCCCCAATCCGCCGAACTTTTTCGCTCTATCCCGAAGGAGTACCCATCGTTGTTCTTTATCTGGTCATCGATTCAATAGTTATTTTCTATGTGTGGTACTCATAAATTAATGAGTATGGTGCCGATCAGTCAATCTGAAGTGACTCTTAAGATTCTTTTAGAAATTTGAGTAACTCATTGTTTTGTAAGTGTATTGCTCAATATTCCAACGTTCTATAGATTGATGGAAAACAACTTCATGCCGATCGAGTTTTTCTATGTCCGAATATCTCGCCCAAAAGCACACTCTGTATGCGCAAGTGGGTCGTGTCAGCCGAGCCTTAGGGCAGAAGACGCGTCTTGAAATTATCGAGATCCTTGCTCAGGCTCCGCGAAGCGTCGAAACCATTGCTTCTCTGTTGCAGACCGACATCAAGAGCGTGAGTCAGCATCTGCAGGTGTTGGTCGAGACCGGTTTGTTGACGGTCGAACGCAAAGGGCGCTTTCGCTGGTACGCCGTGCGCTGTCAGGAAGTCTTGCAACTGGCGGTGCTGCTTCGCTCGACGGCCGAGATGCTTCTTGGAGACCCGCAAACGAACGTCAAGGATGAACTCTCGCTATCCGAAGGTCTGTCGCTTGCCCGGCAGGGAAGGCTTCAGCTCATCGACGTGCGTCCATTCGAAGAGTTCCAAAGCGGACATTTGGCCGGCGCCCTGAGCTTGCCACTGGCAAGTCTTTCCGAGACCATTACAAAGCTGGACTCGGAAACTCCCGCTGCCGCCTACTGCCGCAGTCCCTACTGCTTCTTGGCGCGGCAGGCTCAGGAAATCTTTGCCAAGCACGGTAAGACGCTTTATGTACTCTCCGACGGCGTACAGGACTGGAAGGCTTCGTCGCCTGAGTTGTTGACCATTTCAACCGATTCTGAGGAAAGTTAACGATGCATTTTGTCAAAACAATGGCCCCGGGGTGGTTTGCCTCCGTCATGGGTACATCGGTGGCCAGCCTTGCCGCTCAGCTGCTTTTTGCGGGAACCGCGACGGTGTGGATTGCCGACGCTCTTCACTACGCAGCGATAGCGATGTTGTTGGTGCTCGGCATCGCCGCCGTGCTTCGCATTCTCATCTACCCTCGCGCAGTCTTCGAAACGATCTCGCACCCTGTCGAGGGAAGTTTCTACGCGACCTTCCCTATCGCGTTATTGGTTATGGCAGGTCAATGGAGCATGCGCGGCATTGATCCCAATTGGGTCGCTTTGCTGTGGTGGACCGGCGCCATCGGCACCTTTGCCGCAAGCTACTTGATTCTCTTTCGGCTTTTTACGCTTGATCGCCTGAAGCTTCAGATGGTCACGCCAGCGCATTTCATCCCGGCGGTGGGTCTCGTGGTGATTCCGGTGGCCGGTGCCGGACTCGCGGCTCAGGCGCAAGGCTTGATGCGCGAGGTTTATTTCGGCGTCAACATGCTCGGCATGGGTGCAGGGTTCTTCATGTACATCGCACTGGTGGCCATCACTATGGCGCGCCATTTCCTGATGCCCGCCATCGAAGGCAAGATGACTCCGACGCTGTGGGTGCATCTGGCTCCTCTCGGTGTGATTCCGCTGAGTCTTTTGTCGCTTTTGCACGCCGCAGGCAACGAAGCCGCGATGAGCTACGGCTTGTTGGTCGCGATGGGCTTTATGGGGGCCTCGCTTTGGTGGCTTCTTTTGGCTTTGGCCATGACCGTTCGCAACGCGGTGCAAGGCAAATTGCCCTTTGCGCTTTCGTGGTGGGCGTTCGTCTTTCCGATCGGCGCGATGACCGTGTTGAGCATTCGACTTTCTAGCCTTGCGAACCTTGAACTTCTCGGCATGATTGCCTACGGTCTGATGGCTCTGCTCCTGACCGTCTGGCTCGCGGCAGCCGTCGGTACACTCCTTGGGTTATTCCGAGGCGGTGTGATTCCGCCGAAAGCGGCGACCGCCCAATCACACTGACAAAAGAAAACGCCGGCAAAACTAAAAAGCTCGCCGGCATTTTCTTAACTTTCGTAGGTGCTCAGAGCACTACGACTTCGTGTTCTCTTCCGTCCAACGGTGGAAAATCGTTGCGACGATCGGGCCGGAAATGTTGTGCCAGAAACTGAAGATGGCCGAAGGCAGAGCGGCCAACGGCATCGTGGCAAAGTGTACGGTCGCAAGCGCCACGCCAAGGCCCGAGTTCTGCATGCCGACTTCGATGGCCAAACACTTTCTCTTGGCCAGATTCATCTTAAAGAGCTTGGCGGCGAGATAACCCACTACGTAGCCCAGACCGTTGTGCAGAACAACCACGGCAAACACCAGCGGACCGCTCTTGGCGATATTGGGCTGGCTGACGGCAACGACGGCCATCACAATCAGCACAATCGACACCACGGAAATGAGCGGCAGGCAGGTTGCGGCCACGGCCACGCGGTCCTGGCCGAGAATCGTATGAATCGCCACGCCGATGGCAATCGGAATCAGAACGATCTGGCAGATTGACCAGAACATGCCCAGCGGGTCGATTTCAATCCACTGGTGCGCAAAGAGCCAAATCAGAGCCGGGGTTACGATGGGCGCCAGAAGCGTCGTGCAGCTGGTGATGGTAACCGACAGCGCCGTATCGCCGCGCGCCAGGAAGGTCATGACGTTGGATGAGGTTCCACCCGGGCAGCAGCCTACGAGGATCACGCCCACGGCGATTTCGGCCGGCAGCTGCAGCACGATGCAAAGCAGATAAGCGAGCGTCGGCATGATGATGAATTGGGCCAAGATGCCAATCAGCACATCCACGGGTTTTGAGAGCACCAGTTTGAAGTCATTGACCGAAAGGGTCAGCCCCATGCCGAACATCACCAGACCCAAAAGCGGAGAGATCCAACCGGCCAGCGGTTTAAATGGGTCGGGCGCGGCATAGGCGATTGCCGCAAAGACAAGCACCCACAGGGCAAACGTTTTATTGACAAATTGACTTAAGGCGGCAAGCGCTTTCATATTTTTATCTCCCGTTATCTTTTCAAGCTTTTGTCGTTCTATGTGTTCGCTTGATGTTTATTTCTCGGCATATAGCCCATTCCGACGATTTTAGGAGCGGCTATTTCACTTGTCTTGAGGCAAATGCCCTAGATCATTTGCCGTATGACCAGCGACTGCAGGAAAAAAGAAACCGGCTCGGATTCTCAAGGATTTCTCCTTTTTGAATCTTTGCCGGTCTACGGAATTCGCTTTATGAAGAATCAGCGAATGCCGAATTTTGCCTTACTTCATCTTGACGACGTTGGTACCTGCCGTGCGGCCAAAAGTCATGATGTCGGCGATGGCGTTGCCGCCCAGACGGTTGGAACCGTGGATGCCGCCGGTGACTTCACCGGCAGCGTACAGACCCGGAATGACCTTGCCGTTGACGTCAATGACCTGAGCGTTGACATTGATCTTGATGCCGCCCATCGTGTGGTGAACGGTCGGCACCTTCTTGCAGGCGTACCACGGACCTTCCGTGAGGGTTGTATCAGCCTTGTTGTCGGCCTTAAAGCCCAACGGATCCTTCATTTCGCCCTTGACGATCTTGTTGTAGTTGTCAACACTTGCCTTGAGCTTGTCGGGATTCATGCCGGTCTTCTTGGCAAGTTCCTCAAGCGTATTGGCTTCGACGACTGAGCCGAGAGCAACCATATCGCGGATCGTGGCGCCGTTGGCGTCAACCCAGTCGCGGCTCGGATAGCGAACCTTGTTCACAACGACGTAGTACGTGCTCTTGGGCTGAGCAAAGATGGCTCCAGCGAGAACGTCGCGTGCAGCGCCTTCGTTGACGAAGCGATCGCCTTCAAGGTTCACGAAGATGCGGTTGCGGCCGGACGTACGGATGTTTTCCATCAGGCCGGTACCCGGCGTTCCGCACGGGTGAATCTGAATATCGTCCAGATTGATCAGATCAGCGCCGTGCTTCTTGGCGATGAGCAGGCCTTCGCCCTGAGCGGCCTTTTGAATGTTCGTGCAACCAATCGAGTTATCAAGTTTGACGCTCTTCCAAACGCCCGTATTGACTTCCTGGCGGAACTTGATGTTGGCGCCGAAACCGCCGGTGGCAATCACAACGCCGTCCTTGGCATTGAGAATAACCTGCTGGCCGAAGTGCTTGGCTGTGACGCCTGTGATGCGGCCCTTATCCTGCAGCAGGTCGGTTGCCTGGGTATCGGTCAGCACCTGGATGGCGCCGTTCGTACCCTTGATGACCTGTTCAAAGCTGCGAATGTAGGTGTTGCCGGAAGGAGTGGCCGGATAATGGCTGCGCTGCCAAAGGGCGCCTGTAGCCGTGCCGATTTCATCCTTAAACTTCACGCCCATGCTCTCGAGCCATTCGACCGACTTCATGGAGTTCTGAGTCAAATACTTTACGAGTTCCGGATTGCCCTTGTTGTGGCCGCCCTTCATCGTCTGGTCGTAGAACTTCTCGAAGCTGTCTTCAATGCCTTGTTTGCCTTGGCGTTTCGGGTCAACAGCATTCAGTGCACCTTCGGAAACGTTCGTGGAACCGCCGAGATAGCCCAGCTTTTCAACAACAATGACTTTCTTGGCGCCGGCCTGATAAGCGGCAATGGCTGTTGCAAGACCGGAACCGCCGCCGCCGATTACAACGACGTCAGCATCGTAGGTCTTGGTGCCGGCCGGATGCTTTTCAACCTGTTCGGTCAACTTATCGATATTGCCACCGGCCTGTTCAAGGCACTTTTCAACGCCGCTCAACAGAGCCAAACTGGAAATGGAAGCACCCGTAATGGCGTCAACGCCGAGAGACTGATATTTCAGAATCTTGTCGGTCATCAGCTTGAGAGCCACCCGCCCTACGCCGATTGTTTCAAGGTTCTTGGACGTGTCGATCTTTTCGATGCGGTTCTTACTTACTGTCACTTTGACAGTAACCGGAGCGTTATGGCCGTTAACGGTAGCCGTATAGGTGCCGGGCTTGAACGTAGAAGGAGCCGTCTTAGCCGCATCGGCTGCTTGCAGAGCCGTTGCCGTACCGGCAGCAAATAACGCCGTCAAACATGCTGCACATACCTTGCGCATACTCATATTTCTCCTCTCCTTTTCGAAACAGAGCAATGAAACGATATGTCTGAGGCGGACAAGAAACACTGCAGGTTTTAGGAAAAGCCTTAAGCGATTCTTATGGGTCTCAACCTATTTGAGTGTACGCCGGAGTTTGAATTTTTGAAGAGTAAAAATTAGGTAAAAACACTTAATCAACAAAATGGTGTTTTGAGTCGGTTTTGAATTGTCTCCGAACAGCAACAAACCCGCTTCCTAGCCGTGGTTAAAGCGTGTTTGGCTAACTTCAGATTCCGCCTCACGATGGACACCCCTGCCTTTGGCTATGTGCTTGGAGCTACCTCCTGCTCTCGGGGCTTTCACCCGTTAGAACATGCCCATGATGGGCGCACCAAAAATACGGCGATCAACGCCACAGGCAGTTGACCGCCGTCAGATCGATTCGTATCGAGCTTATCGCTTACTCTTACGCTTCAAGGAATAGTCAAGTGATGACTCGATGCGCTTGAAGTCTTTCGTGAGCAACGTGAGCGTCTGATTCATGGGCTCGTAAACGAAATTGGCCTCATGCTTGCCGTTGTCGTCAATGAGTTGCCAAACCGTGGCATCGCTGTCTTCCGCTGTCCCACGCTGGGTGAGTTGCTTGCCGATTGACTCGAACGTCAGGTCTTTGCCTTTTTCCGCTTCAAGGTAGGTCATGGCGAGGTGATAGGTTCCGTCACCGCTGTAGGAACGATGACGTATCGTGAACTGGTAGCGGATGCCCAGGCAGGAGGCGGCCGGCAGTACGCCTTCGTAGTATTCCTCTTCCCAGGGGCCGAGAGAAGCGTCGACATCAGATGTCGACTGGGAGCCAATGCGCTGCATTCGCTTCTCAATGGTCCAGACGCCGTTCTTGTAGCGCAGGTTCTTGGTGTCGTCGTCTTCCACGTTCCAGACATAACCGCCTTTAGGCAAGAACCGACGCTCAAGCGTTTCATGTTTTTTGCCGTTGTCTGAATAGAGGTGCGCAAGCTTACCGTCAGGGCTAAAGAGTACGTAGTAGTCAGGAAATTTGTCGTCAACCGAGCCGATGCGAATTGCCTTGTCAAAGAGCACGTACGGCGTGACTGTTTCGTTAGCTTTCAGGATAGGTTCTTCCGGAGTGACCGTTTGCACAATCGGCAGCAGTGCCGATTTGCTTGCCGCGGGCGGAGTGGACTGTTGAGGCTCCGCACATCCTGCCAACATGACGCAACCGATCACTGCCAACGAAAGCTTCTTCATATTCCTTGATACTCGACAAAAAACGCGGCCGGTTGGACCAGCCGCGTCGATACTGCATCAGACGTTTTCACTCGTCTTGTCCGTGTTCTTATTTTGCCCGAAAGCTTTCCAGGCGAGCCAGACAACCGCGATCAATAGTGCAACTGTCAGTACCCCGCCGAAACCATGGAACGGAAAGCCGAAGTGCCCGAAACCGTGGTGCATGCCACCTCCGAAACGCGCAAGCCAATCGCAGCCGATTCCAAAGTGAAATCCACCGGGCAAGCCGCCCGGCAGCAAAAACCAAACAACGGCGCCGATAGCCAAAGCTATTGCGAGGAATTTGGCGGGCAGCTGAATCAACAGAGCAACGAGACCTGCGAGAAGCAAAAGTTCGAAGAAATAATGCATGGTGAAATCCCGAAAGTATTTGCTGAGAACAATTATCACCTCCTACTGAAGCAATAACTTCGGGCTTTACTTATCTTTGCTTTTCTTTGTGTTTCGTACAGTTATGGATGCCATGGAGAACCAATAGGCAAAAAAGAGCGTCGAGGTACAAAATTAAAAAAACTACTATCGATGCTCTTCAAAATTGTCACTGATCTTGCTTTTGTTGTTCTACGTGATAGCGAGATCCTACGATTGGAATGACCACCACTGTTTTTTCAGGTTCTTCCCACTCGGATTTCTCCAGCTTGAAGTCAAGCGAGCTCAGGTTTTCTTCAAGGTGCGAAAATTTGGTGGTTCCGGAAATCAGAACGATCCAGTCTCAGTCTTGCCGGGACCGAGCTTGTTAGGACTTGATCGGCGCGCCGACGGTTGTTGACATAAGGAATCGGTCGAATGCGGGATGCTGACGTTGCCAGTCGTTTTTGTAGCCGATACCACAGCTCGATGACGTATCACCCGGAAAAGACGTCCGAAATGCCGACGTTGAGTCACGGCTATCCGCGGCGGCACGCACGTCTGCCAGCAACGCATCTCCGTGCTGCGCTAAAAGAGTTGTTCCTATTCCTTCCTCCAATTGTTCGATCTGCTTGATTAGAGCTGTGGGCGACACGCACTGAAGCTTGGCGGCCTTTGAAAAGCTTTTTTCACAAGAAAGATGTTGCAATGTGACAAAGCGAAAAGCGCGGCATGACAAAACAGACGTTTGATTTTGGCAGAGAGCCTTCTCGGACAGGCCTATCCTAGTGCGAGCCGGCCGATTACCCCGGTGTTAGACTGGTTTTGTTACACGTTTCGTGCTGTATCGAAATGGATTTCAATACTCTGTTGGTTGTTTGTCCGCTGGTCTTTCTTGGCGGCTTTGTCGACGCCGTCGGTGGCGGTGGCGCTCTGATTGCCGTGCCCGCCTATCTTCTGGCTGGCATTCCGCCGCATATGGCAATCGGCACCAACAAACTCTCAAGCTGCATGGGTAAAGCTGCGTCGATTTTCAAGCTCGCCCGCAGCGGCTTTGTGGATTGGAAGCTAACCCCTCTTCCTGTTTTGGTTTCCTTCGTCGGCAGTTACGCGGGCGCGTCCATTGCTTTGAACCTTCCGCCGGAAGTCTTTGAAATCATCCTTCTGGTCTTGCTACCGATCGTTGCCGCAATTGTTTTGCGAAAACGCAAGCATGATTCAGAACACATTGATATGCCGTATGCCAAAAGAGTCGGCATATTGTCTTCCTGTGCTTTTGTGTGCAATGCCTACGACGGCTTTTATGGCCCCGGTTCTGGAACGTTCCTTCTCGTGTCCTTTTCCACGCTCGGCGGCTTGGATGTTCGCGAAGCTTCCGGTCAAACCAAGGTCGTCAACATTGCGGGTGCCGGTGCTGCGCTCGTGACTTTCGCTCTGGCAGGACAAGTCGACTGGCATCTCGGATTAATTGCCGGGCTTTTTGGGATTGCCGGGCATTATCTGGGGGCTACGCTCGTAGTCAAAAACGGCTCGGCGATCGTCCGCCCCATCATCGTTGCTGTTCTTTTTGCCTTGTTTGCCAAAACACTTTGGTACTACATCGCTTGAAAGATACGTCGTTGGCCAGAGCGACCGGCGTATCAGTTCCATTCAAGATTATTTTCACAAGAGTTGTTCAGATTCAACGGCTTGCATAGCCAGGTTATTCCAATGACTTAACAGGACGAACCGAGATCAATTTTTGGTGTTGTCCTTTTGCACTCGGGTTTACCCGTAATTTTTCTTCTCACCCTGCCTGACTGTCAACTGGAAAACACTTCCGTTTTGTCGATAAACATAAGATCGAAAGCACTTTGATTTACTCAGAATCGTTGAGTTTCGGCGGCCCAACCGCCGTCAAACCGGGAGAGAAAAATGAGAAAAAGTCTGATCGCTTTGGCCTGTCTGTCTGTTGTTGCAGGTGCTGCAACTGCCGCTGAAGTTGAACTGTACGGCACGGTTGATACCTACATTGCTGTAAACCATAACGCCGGCAAAACGGACGTTTCGTTGCGTAGCGGCGGTGCTTCCGCTTCTTTCTGGGGCATTAAGGGTACCGAAGACATCGGTCCTGATCTGAAGGCCATTTTCAAACTCGAAAGCGCCTTCTTGACCGACACGGGGGATTTCCCTGACGGCGCCGGCGACAACGGTCTCTTTTCACGTGAAGCGTGGGTTGGTTTGCACAGCAATACCTGGGGCACCTTGTCATTCGGTCGTCAATACACGCCGCACTTCCTGACGTGGGCCATGACCGATCCGACGGATCTCAGCTTGGGTTCGGCCTATTCGCCCTTCTTCTTCCCGATGCCCACCGGCGTAAACGGTGAAGTCAACGACAGCCTTGTGCGTCACGATAACTCTGTGCTTTACGTTTCTCCGCGTATGGCCGGCGTTCAGCTTTTTGCATACGCAGCTCTGGGCGAAGAAAAGGATGATGACGGCAATATCACCGGTAGCGAAGACGGCAACGTCTATAACATTGCGGCCAATTACGTCAACGGTCCGCTGTTTGTGATGGCCAGCGTCTTGTACCAGGACTACTCAGGCAATCAGAATACCAACTTGGGGTACCAGCTTGATAATTCTAAGGATCCTGCCCCGGGACAGCAGGACAACGGTCACGGCATGTACTACAACTTGGGTGTGACGTATGACTTCGGTGTGACCAAACTCTCAGGCGCCTTCATGTACAAAGATGGCGAGGATACGAAAGAGGTGCCCAACTTCTGGGTCGCTCAAATCGGCGCAGCCACGCCGTTGTGGGGCGGTCGTTGGTCGGTTTCGGCTGCAATGCTTTCCAACGAAACGCAGGATGATGCGGATGCCTACTCCTTCGGTACCCGCTATGACTATCCGCTTTCCAAGCGCACCAAGATTTATGCTGGCTACGAAGTTGTGTTTAACGACTCCAACGCGAAGTACTCAGTGGAAGCCGGCCCCGACAGCTCGCTACACTACACCAACGATTGGGGTACTACTCAGGGACAGTTCTTCATGGGTATCAACCACAAGTTCTAACCTAAATTTGCTTCCTCTCTGAAAGACCGACCGCCGTTTCATTTTCTTGAGACGGCGGTTTTTTGTGAGCAGAACAATTTGCTCTCGGTGGTGTCAAGGCAGCAGCTAGGGAATTTCGATACTGATCGGTTCCGGAGTTTTGATCGGAGGCAGCCAGTCTTTGACGCTTTCAAAAAGTTCAGTTCGCACGGCAAAAGTTCTGCCTGTTTTCTTCAGGATGCCCTCACGCTGCCATTCGGACAGACGCGTGCTCACCCACGAACGCGTTGCAGCGATGATTCGCGAGATTTCAGTGACGGACAGACACACGGGACATTCGTTCCATTCGTTGGCACTAATTTGTCCTCCCCCTTCCAAAAAGAAAGAAAGCAACAAAACGCGCAGTCGCCGATCTGTGTCAAGAGTGAAATTGGCAAACGCGCCTTCGATGATGGATTCCTCCTTGAGGATGGGCATGTCCGCGTACATTTCCATAAGTTCCGTGGAAGCCCTTAACCCACGTCGGTACTGGGAGTTGGGAATCAATAGCGCGCGACTCGGCCGAATACACTCGGCAATGACACTTGTACGGTTCGGATTGAGAGCATCCAGATCGCCGATGGTGCGTCCGGGCAGCACCAAGGCAAATGTGTGGTAGTTGTCTCGGATATCGAGAAAGGAAAATGTGACGAGTCCTTCGAGTAAAAGAGCAACATAACCTTCTGTTCCGCCGTGTCTGAAGGTTGCTCCGGCATCGAGTGTCACCACGTGACCGTCTCGGAATAATTCCGCCAATTTCGCCGGTTCAGGAGGCAAAACCCAGGGACGCGCACGAAAAACCTGCCTCACGCTCTCTCCTTTTGATGGTGCTGCACACGTATTTACGTGTGCTGATCGTTGCTCTTTTGTTCTCAAACGCACTGATTATATCGAGGCGCCTTTTGCTTCGGTTTTCACGACAAGTCGGCACACAACGACGATCTCATTAACAATGCTGCTCGGGCGTTGATAGTGCGTATAAACCCTTAAACCGTTTTTTGCCTAACGATCTGCCTACGGTGTCGATCGTAGATTTTTCTCAGGTTGAGATTCCCCTTTTTCGTAAGGGGTAAGGAGAAAAATCATGATCACTCGCAGATCGTTTATTCGCGGCATTGCTGCCGGCGCGACTTTGGCTGTCGTGGGGATGAGTCCGGCATTGGCAGCTCAAAAGACAATCACCACCGATATTGTGGTTGTTGGCGCAGGTTCTTCCGGCCTGGCCGCAGCTGTACAGGCTGCCGAAAAAGGCGCCAAGGTTGTCCTTCTCGAAAAGAATCCCTTCGTCGGCGGCAATTCGCAGCATGCCGAAGGCCTTTTTGCCGTTGAATCCGAATATCAGCGTCTGCGCAGCGATCCTCAGACCCGTGAAGACGCTTTCCGCGGCTACCTTGAACGCCACCAATATGAAGTGGATCCTTCTTTGGTTCGCGATTATATCTACGGATCTGCCGAAAACATCGAGTGGCTGCATAAGCACGACATCAATTTCCGCGTCGTTCGCATGACGCCCTGGGAAGAAGCCACTTGGCATGAGATTCTTGAATACAAAGGATCCATCCACGGTTCGGCGCTCGTGAAGGCTCTCAAGGACCATGCCGACAAGCTCGGCGTCCAGACGATGCTCTCAACGCCGGCCAAGGCGCTTATCGCCAACGAAAAGGGTGCTATCGTCGGTGTCGTTGCTCACAGTGAAGACGACGAAGCCGACATCACCATCAATGCTAAGGCCGTCATTTTGGCTTCCGGAAGCTTTGGCGAAAATAAGAAGCTTATTCGCGAATGGGCGGTTCGCGATCCCGACCATTGGAAAGCTTCGTTGCCGATCAATAAGACCGGCGACGGTATTTTGATGGCGTTGGACAAAGGTGCACAGCGCGGTCCCGTGAGCTTTATCGGTCACTTGGGCACCGAGGGCAAGGGTATCGGTTTTGCCAGCCAGCTTTACACCACCAGCTGGCAGCCCTCCACCATCTGGATCAACTCTGACGGCAACCGTTTCGTTAACGAAGATGTTTCGCTGTCCTTCAGCCAGGCTGCCAACATCATTTACACGCAATATGGTCATCATGCCTGGTCGATTTTCGATGAAAGCCAGGTTGATTACATGATTGAACGCGGTGTTGATTCGGGTGTCGGTGTGATCGTTCCCGTCGGCGCAAAACTTACCAAGCTCAAGGAAGAAATCAAGGCGGCATTGCAAGCCAAGAGCGACGGCTTTAAGGCAGCAAGCTCTGTTCGCGAACTCGCCAAACAGATCGGTGTTCCTTACAAGAACCTCGACAAGGCAATCGACGACTACAACGAGGCCTGCAAGGTCGGCCATGACGGCGTCTTCTTTAAGAACGTCAAGTACATGCGCCCGATCAACACACGCAAGCTTTATGCCATTCGTCTGGGCTCTTACTTCTTCTCGGCCTTCGGCGGCCTGGTTGTCAATCGTGACTTCCAAGTGCTTGACAAGAGCAACAAGCCCATCAAGGGACTTTATGCTACGGGTCTGGAAGTTTCCAAGGTTGTCGGTCACACCTACACGACCTGGGCATCGGGCTATGCGTTCGGCTTTGCGGCCTATTCGGGTCGCCATGCCGGTTTGAACGCTGCAGAAGCGATCAAGTAGTCGCTACGATCGGACCTTGGGTCTGATCGTCACCCCGCAAATGCATAAGCGAGCAGCCGGCAGCGAGCGTTATTGCTCACCGCTGGCTTGCTGCTAACAATAAGGAGAGAATCTGAATGAACAGAACCAAACCGATTGCGGCGCTTGAAAAAGCTCAAAAGTACGCAGCCTCGCTCAATAACCCTTCCGTAGAAGCCTTTAAGGCTCAGGGTGGAAAAGTCATCGGCACGTTCGACCCGGAAGTTCCGTTTGAAATTTTCGAAGCTGCCGGCTTGATGCCTTTTGCACTCCGCGGTACGGGTGCAACCAGCACGGAATATGCCGATAAATATTTCAAGCAGCTCACGTGCGATTTCACGCGCTCTATGTTTAACGAGCTTGTCCGCGGCCAGTATGACTTTCTGGACGGCGCTGTTGTCTACAACTGCTGCGATCACATGCGCCGCATTGACGATAACTGGAAGCTGCTGCCCAACGCCAAAAACTTCCATTTCCTTTATATCCCGAAACGCTGGGATGCTTCCACCTACCCGCGTTTCTGCGAGGAAATTCAGGCGCTGATCAAGTCTGTTGAAGAAACCTACGATGTCAAGATCACAGCTGATGCCCTGCGTGCAGCGATCGTTGAAAGCAACAAGACCCGCGCTTTGATCCGCCAACTTTACGAATTGCGCAAGGACGACGAAGTTCTGATTGACGGCACCGAAGTCATGAATGTCCTTACGGCTGGCGAATCCATGCCTCGCGCTGAGTACAACGCCATGCTCACGGAACTCATTGCCGAATTGAAAGCCGGCGGCGAATCTGTTAAGCCGCGCCGTCGTTTGATGCTTCTTTCCGGTCACGCCAACACGCCCGAATTGTTGAGCGCACTCGAAAGTCAGGGGGCTTTGATTGTTGTGGACGATGCCTCCAACGGTTTGCGCATGGCTGAAAAGGACATCTCCGAAGAAGGTGATCCGTTTGCAGCGCTCTGCGACTTTTACTTCAATGTCAAGACGCCGATGCCTCGTGCTTTCGGCACGCAGGATCGTCGTTTTGAAACCTACCTGCGACTCTTTGACGAATATCGCGCCGACGGCATTGTTTCGGCCCGTGTCACCATGTGCGATCTGTGGGCCTTTGAACAGTACATGCTGGCCAATCTGCTTCGCGAGAAGGATATTCCGAGTCTTGAGCTTGAAATCAATTATTTGATGGACAGTGTCGGCCAGGTTCGCACACGCGTTCAGGCTTTTGTCGAGAATCTGCCGCGCCGCAGCGCCTAATTGGATTGAGGAGAAAAGAATATGCCCAAATATGAAACCGGTCTTGAGCGGCGTCTGGAGTACCGCGAGCGTCTTGCCGGCATCAGTCAGATGCTGCACGGTTTACCCGCAGAGCAGCAAAATCCCATTCAGATTGCGCTGATTGACTTCATGCGTGAATACAACGAAGGCATTCTTGATGCCGCGCAAAATCATAAGCCTCTCGTTTGCACCTGGTACGGCAACGCTCAGGAGATCTTTGCCGGCATGGGCATCAAGTACTACAACCCTGTCATGGACTTGATGTTCCACCTGCAGTTCACTGATTATGCCGACGCCAAAGAATGCGATCAGTTCCCCCTTGACGACAAGATCTGCTCGCTTGTGCGCTATGCGGTGTGGTCGATGGAAAATCGCCTGCATCCGAAGCCCGATGCCTTTATCTGCATGATGGAACCGTGCGACGGACAGGTCATGCTGCATCAGGCCTTCAAGCGGTCCGACTATCTTAAAGACGTCCCCTGCTTTGCTTTTGACCCGAGCTACGGGCACGAAGATAAGGATTTCGAATACGTCGCCCGTCAGCTTCGTCAGGAAATGGTTCCTTTCTTGGAACGCACTACCGGTGCCAAGTACGACTTCAAGCGCGTGGCTGAATTGGTTGAGGAAACGAACAAGCAGTATCGCATTTGGGCCGAAGTCAACGAACAGCTTCGCGCCTCTCCCTGCCCGATGCCCTCTTTTGCCGTGCCTGACGCTTTCTGGGCGCTGACGCAGCATCTGCCGGCAGGTCATCCGACGGCAACAGCCATCATGCAGGGAGCCCTCGACTTTGCCAAGCACAATGTCGCCAACCATGTCGGACCGGTGATGAACGAACAGATCCGTATCCTGTGGCCCGACCTTAATCCGCTCTGGGGTGACAAGCTCGGCGCTTGGCTTGCGAGCGAATGGAATGCCGTTGTCGTGCAGACCTTCCAAGGCGGCACTCCCTACACTGATGTTGATACGAGCAACGAAGAGGCAATGTTCTTCGGTCTTGCTCGTCGTGCTGTAGCCGAAGTGCCGATGATCCGTCAGGGTCGCGGTTGGGTCGACGTTTTTGAAGAAGACGTCACCAAGATGATCAATGAATTCAACATCAACGCCGTTGTCTTCCCCGGACACATGGGGCACAAGGATCAATCCGGTTCCGGTGAGTTCCTGAAGCGTATTTGCCGCGATATGGACGTGCCGCTGATCAATATGACGACAAGTCTGTTTGATGAGCGCTACACGCCGCTTGACAAGGTCAAGAACGACCTTTCGAATTTCTTCTCGGCTTCCGGATTCAAACGCGCAAAGCACTAAGATCGGACTGAAGAAGGGTTGATTTTCCCTGCCGGGAGTCACTCGGCTTCCGGCAGGCTTTAAAAATAAGCAAAGGATCAAGGACTATGCCTATTTTTGCAGGATGCGATATCGGTTCGACCACCGGAAAAATTGTTCTCATGGACGAGAACAAAACGATTCTCGGTTCGTCTATCGTTCGATCGGCTCATGGCCCTCAAGCAACGGCGGACCATGCGATGGAACTCGCGCTGGCCGATGCCAAACTACCCAAAGACATCAAAATCGACTACCTCGTCTCCACCGGTTACGGACGTACAAATATCAAGGGCATGAACGAGGATATTTCGGAAATTTCCTGTCACGCCCGCGGTGTGCATCATTTCAACAGCGCTGTCAGGACCGTCATTGATATCGGCGGGCAAGACTGCAAGGTTATTTCATTGAGCAAATCCGGTCGCGTGCAGGATTTTCAGATGAATGACAAATGCTCGGCAGGCACCGGCCGCTTTTTTGAAGTCATGACTCGAGTGCTTGACTGCTCGTTTGAGGAACTGGCCAACGCGGCATTGAAGTCGACACATCCCTGTCAGATTTCCAAGCAGTGTTCCGTTTTCGCCGAGAGCGAGGTGATTTCGCTGGTCAACAACAACGTGCCGTTCGAAGACATCAGTGCCGGAATTCACGATTCCATTGCTCGCCGCATCAACGGCATGGTGATGAAGGTCGGTCTTGAACCTGAGGTGGTGCTTACGGGTGGATGCGCTCGCAATGTCGCGCTCATTAAGTCTCTCGAAGCTATTTTCGGTCGTGCGATGGCGAAGTTGCCAGAAAATCCTCAGCTCATGGGCGCTGTCGGCGCGGCAATTTTTGCTTTGGAGAACTCTCAGCAATGAGTCTGTTTGAAGCTCAAGTTGCCGAACTCAGAAAGTGCTTGTCTGAACCGCTTTCACCGGTTGCATCCTTAGATTGCGGTGTCGAGGGGAAAAATCTGCCGGCGCCGCAGGCTCGAGCGGGGCTTATCCTGCAAAACGAATCGTTTTGCGAATTGGCCGGACCTGGTCGCGCGTCTGTTTTATCGCTTGTTTACAGTAATGAGACGGCATGTGAAGGCGCGTGGCGCATCGGTGAGGATTTGCAGAAATTCAAAGGCAAGACCATTGACTTTGGTTTGGTGGTTCTTCTTTCGGGCAAAGCACTAGACGCCCAAACTTTCTATCAGTTCACACTGCGCTTTCCCAGGCTGGCAGACCATCCGGGCTGGATGGTAAAGACTGACAAAACGAACGTCTGGATCCGTGTGGGAGGCGACGATCCTGCTCAGGCTTTAGAGATTGCTGCTGCAAGTCTTATAGATCGGATTCATAAAGCTTTTGAAGCTGTCGAAACTGTTGAGCTTTATTTTGTCCTTAACGATAAGCAGCTCATTGAATTGCTCAAACCTGTTGCCGAGGACTGTCAAAAGACGCTTCGGGAACTGAAAACAGGGGTTTGGCAAGAACGCGGCTTTGATTTCGAATCCTGCCAACTGGCCGGACACTGCGGCAGTTGTTCGGACAAGAAGACTTGTGCTTCAGTGCGCAAGATCCAGGCTAAAGTCAAACTCGTTCGCAAAGAAAAGGAAAAAACAACATGCAAAAAGTGATCGCCGTTTGCGGCAAAGGCGGCGTCGGCAAGACGGCTCTTACCGCCATGCTTACCCGTCAGTTAAAGAAACGTGCCGACACCGGGCGGTTGTTGGTAGTTGATGCAGATCCCGCTCTCGGACTGCTTTATGCGCTCAATGTCGAGACCGACAAGACGATCGGTGCGGTTCGTGACAAGGTGCTCGCTGCCGCAGAAAGCGGCAATGCCGGCTCCCAGGCAGAGGTTGCAAATGAACTTGACTACCTCATTACGAGTTCGCTTCTCGAAGAAGACGGCTACTCGGTGATTGCCATGGGCCGCATGAATGCCAAGGGATGTTTCTGTTCGGTCAACGACCTTTTGAAAGATGCTTTGGAGCAATTGGTTCTGAAGTTCGACACCATCGTCATTGATGGTGAAGCCGGTCTGGAACAGATCAATCGCCAAGTTGTCGAAAAGATCAACACGCTGATTTTGGTGACGGACTCCTCTTATCGAGGAGTTCAGACGGTTCATCACATCGAAGGACTCGTCAAAAACGGCGCTGTCCCCTATTGCGAGAGTGTGGGCGTTGTCTTCAACCGCGTTCAAGGCGATAACCGTACTCTTGAGGAACTGCAAGCTCTCGTCGGTCTTCCGGTATTGGGTGTTATTCCCTATGACCCGACACTGCAGGCTTTCGATGCACAAGGGAAGAGTTTGCTTGATCTTCCGGATGGCACTACGGCCCTGAGATGCGTTGACGACGTCATCAATAAAGTCTTCGAATAACTGCCGCGGCAGAGATCCCGGCTTTACCTAATGTTGCGCACCGGCTTCGGTTTCCGCCTACTCTTGCGTGGAAACCGAAGCTTTTTTGATGTGCCGATTGCCGAGCCGTTGGACGACGTTATGTCAGCTTATGGTTTCTTTGTAATGTCCAACCCGAAAAATTGGACCGACAATTTTCCAAGTTCTCCCGAACGTCTCAGTTCGACAATCGTTTCGTTCACCACTTTGCGCAGAGACTCACTCTGCGGAGATTTCTTCAGAGGAATGCCGATTTCACCAGCCTGCGGCGTATAGAGCGCAATCTTGATCTTGGCGTCCGGATGAGCCTTGGTGTAGTCCAGGTATGTCACTTCTGAGTTGAGCGTCGCGTCGATGCGCCTGGAGCGTAAAAGCTCAAACGTCTGGTTGAGATCATCCACACCGATCACTTTGGCTCCCGCTTCTTCAGCTGCCAGAGCATAAGTGCTTGAAATGGTGTTGGCCGTTGTTTTGCCCTTGAGATCCTGCATCGTCTTGATATCGGCGCGATCGTCGTTGACAATCACCGCGACACGGTCATAGGCGTAAGGATCCGAAAAGCTGTATGCCTGACTGCGCTCCTTGGTGATGCCCACGCCGTTGATCATCAGGTCATAGCGTCCCGCGTCGAGCCCCGCGAGCAGTCCGTCCCATTTGCCTTCGATAAACTGAGCCTTGACACCGATCTTTTGGGCGATTCTCTCGCCGATGGCCACGTCAAAACCTGTGAGTTTGCCGTCTTTAATAAGGAACTTTTCGGCTTACCTCCGCTGCGTGACATCAAGCAGCTTCACAACGCCTCAGACGATTGAGCAGTTGACCGCAGATTAATAGGACAACAAGGTTTCCCGGACGCACCCGAACAATTTCCAAACCACTCTTTGTTCTGAGTAGATTGCGGCGAATACCGGGCAAGTCCTTCCTCAGTGGCGAGCCTTCATCAGCTCAGCAATCTGAACAATATCCGAGGGCAACGTTCTGCAGCAGCCCCCCAGACAAACGGCTCCCATAGCCTTCCATTTGGACACGAAGTCGGCCCAGCCCGGACCCGAGACCGGATGATGCCAGGTCTTTGTCGTCGGATCATACGTTTCACCCGAATTGGGATAAACGATCATTGGCTTGTCTGTGACGGACGAAATGCGCTGCAATGCGTCAGCCACCATTTCACGCTTGACGCAGTTGACGCCGACGGCGTCAACCAACGGATGCTTGCCGCACACTTCGGCAGCCTCTTCGATCGGCGTTCCGTCAGAGATATGACCGCTGTCCTTCAATGTAAAGGTTACCCAGGCAGTCATGTCGAGCTCTTCCATCATCGAGAGAATGACCTTGACCTCGTCGAGCCTTGCTTGCGTCTCAACGGCGAAAAAATCCGCTCCGGCTTCTGCCAGAGCCTTCATGCGCAATTGGTGAAAGGCACGGTATTGATCGTCCGAAAGGTGATAGTCGCCCGTATATTCGGCACCGTTGGCAAGATAAGCACCATAAGGGCCGACGGCACCCGCGATCAAAAGAGTTTTCGGCTCTCGTTCCGGATGACGAGTCAAAAAATCATCGCGGGCTTCACGAGCCAGTGTCACAGATTGGACGATAAGGCCGTATGCTTTCTGAGAGTCAATCCCGCGCTCTTTAAATCCAGCCTCGGTCGCTTGGTAGCTTGCGGTAATGGCAACGTTGGCTCCCGCTTCGAAATAATCAGCGTGCACCTGCCGAATCTTGTCCGGTTCTTCAATGAGTACGCGCGCACTCCAGAGCTTGTCGTTGAGGTCACAACCTGCCTTTTCAAGTGCTGTGGACATGGCGCCGTCAATCACGACGGAACCGCTCTGACGGATTAAATCGGCTAAAAGGTGCTGCGCCATTTGGTTTCCTCCCGGGTTGCGTTGTGGCAAAGAGCTTAACAAAAATACAGACCACCGGAAGCAGTATCTCCGTTGATACGACTGCGAAGAATTGTGTTGTGACTATGCTTTGGCGCTGATTGTTTTCAGTCGGCTGATTTGATGCAAATCGCAATACCTACACGGGAGTTTGCCCGGTGGTTGGCTCCTTCAACACAAATCACCTTAAAATCTTTGGTTTATTACCGCAATTTCGCGGTATGGATGAACATCGGATTCCTGAAACCAGCAATGCAAAAGAGAACCTTTTTATCCGTCGTGACGGCCGCAGCTGCGCTGTCTGTTGTTCCTGCTTGGGCAAACCAACATCCTAAACGCACGCTGATTGTCGGCATGGACGCGACTTATCCGCCTTTTGGCTCTCAGGATTCCGAGACGCGCCAGTATGTGGGCTACGACGTTGACATCATTCGTGCGATCGGCAGGGCTGAAGGCTTTGATGTAGAAGTGAGGAACCTCGCCTTTGACGGTCTGATACCTGCTTTGAAGACCGGCAACATCGACATTGCCATCAACGACATCACGATTTCGCCCGAGCGTGCAAAAAGCGTCGATTTCTCCAACCGCTACTACATTGCCGGGTTAGGTATTGTCGTCAATGCCGACAACACCACGATTACCAAGGCCGAAGACCTCGAAGGCAAGCGTTTGGCTGTATCGATCGGTTCGACCGGCGAAGCCGCTGCCCGCAAGGTCAAAAACGCCGAGGTGCGAGTCTTCAACCAGCTCACAGAGTGCTATCTGGAACTTCGCAACCGCGGAGTGGACGCCGTGCTCAATGACATCCCGACCAACGACTACTACGTTGTCACCGCCGGTCGCGGAAAGGTAAAGGCGTTGCCAGTGGCTCTGACCCGTGAAGACCTGGGCATTGCCGTCAAGAAAGGCAACACGGAACTTCTCAAGCGCATCAACCGTGGTCTAGCCACCATCAAGCAAAACGGTGAGTTTGCGAAAATCTTTGAGAAGTGGTTCGGCCGTCAGCCTGAAGTTGAGCTGCTCAATGACTGAATAGCAACGGCACGAAAACAAACGACTGGGCGGTTAAGTCCGACACTTGGTGCAACCTGACTTTGCGCATGCGGTTTTGTTGCACCCGTTGCAGCCGCCGCAACACCCCGTGTGCTTACCTTTGAAGATGCGCAGCACAGCCAAAGCAAATGCGACGGCGATTACAAAAAGGACAATCCAACTGGCGGCATTCACGGCGCTCCTCCTTTTTAGCTCAGGCCAAGCAAGCCGCCGCCCGTATAGACCACAAAGGCCACAACCCAGGCTACCGCACATTGGAAAACGGCAACGCCCGTCGCCCAGAGTCCCCCCAGCTCCCGCTTGATCGTCGCGATGGAAGCCACGCAGGGCGTATAGAGCAGACAGAAGACTAACAAACTGATTGCAGTCAGGCTGCTTAATGCCGTCGTCAATGCTTCGGTAGAACCAAATGTCACCGAAAGGCTGCTCACGACACTTTCCTTGGCCATAAACCCGCTTATCAAAGCGGTGCTGATGCGCCAATCACCGAACCCCAACGGTTCGAACAAAGGTGAGATCCAGCCCGAAACGACAGCCAACATGGAAAGCTGTGGATCTTCAACGGGATTGATGCGGAAATCAAATGACTGCAGGAACCAGATGACGATGGTTGCTACAAAAATGACGGTAAAGGCGCGCTGCAGAAAATCCTTGGCCTTGTCCCACAAAAGCAAAGCAACATTGCGTGCACCGGGCAGGCGATAGTTCGGAAGCTCCATGACAAACGGCATGGCTTCCCCTTTAAACATAGTTCGCCGCATGACTAGACCGAGTGCAATAGCCGTAATAATGCCGAGCAAATACAGCCCGATCATTACCCACGCACCTTGGCCGGGGAAAAAGGCCGCCACAAAAAATGCGTAGATCGGAAGCTTTGCCGAGCAGCTCATAAAGGGTGTCAGCAGAATTGTCATTTTTCGGTCGCGTTCGGACGGCAACGTACGACTTGCCATCACGGCGGGCACCGTGCAGCCGAAACCGATCAACATCGGCACTATGCTGCGCCCCGACAGACCGATGCGTCTCAGAAAGACATCCATCACAAACGCGACGCGGGCCATGTAGCCGCTGTCTTCAAGGAAGGACAGGAAGAAAAAGAGGACGACAATGGTCGGTACAAAACTCACAACGCTGCCCACACCATTGAAGATGCCGTCGATGATGAGCGAATGAATCGACTCATTGACACTGAGGTTCGTAAGCAAGGCATCAACCTTGTCGGTTGCCAAACCGATGAGCCAGTCAAGGCCGTCGGTAAGCCACGCGCCGACAACATTGAACGTCATCCAGAACACCAAAGCCATGATGGCGACAAAGGCCGGAATGGCGGTGTATTTGCCGGTCAGGATGCGGTCGATTTCAAGGCTTCGCAGATGTTCTTTGCTGGTGTGAGGCTTAACGACGGTTTGTGCACAGACATTGTCAATGAAACTGAAGCGCATGTCGGCGATGGCTGCGGCTCGATCCAGCCCTCGTTCGGCTTCAAGTTGCTTAAGGATGTGTTCGATCGTGCGCTTTTCATTAACGTCAAGACGAAGCTGTTCGGTTATGAGCGCATCGCCCTCGGCGATTTTGCTTGCGGCAAAACGAAGCGGAATGCCGGCTTGCTGAGCATGATCCTCAATGAGAAACATCAGGCTGTGCAGACAGCGATGTACCGCCCCGCCATGATCGTCAGTCGAACAGAAATCGTGGACTGCCGGTGTCTCGACAAAGCGAGCGGCATGCAGAGCGTGTTCAACGAGCTCTTCAATGCCCTCACCCCGGCTTGCGGAGATCGGCACAACCGGAATTCCCAACATCGCTTCCATTTCATTGACGCGAACGGATCCGCCGTTGGCAGCCACTTCATCCATCATGTTCAAGGCCAGAACCATGGGACGGCCGAGTTCCATGAGCTGCAGCGTGAGATACATGTTGCGCTCGATGTTGGTGGCGTCGACGATGTTGATGATGACGTTGGGGTCTTCGCGAAGGATAAACTCGCGCGAGACGATTTCTTCGTTGGTGTAAGGAGAAAGTGAGTAGATGCCGGGCAAATCGGTTACGAGCGCTTCTTCATGGCCGACAATTCGCCCGTCTTTTCGGTCAACCGTAACGCCGGGAAAATTACCGACGTGCTGGTTCGAACCGGTCAATTTGTTAAAAAGCGTTGTCTTGCCGCAGTTTTGATTGCCAACGAGCGCGATCCGAACGGTCTCGGCCGTCATCAGAGGTTGCTCACGCTTGATTACTTGATTTTTACCAGCTTCTGCATAGCCGGGGTGATCCATTTCTATCGGCTTGGGGTGCGTTTGTTTTGCCGGCTCCCCTTTGCGGACATTCTTCACAAAAATCTCATTGGCTTCGGCGACTCGCAGAGTAAGTTCATAACTGCGGATTCGGACCTCAATGGGATCTCCCATCGGTGCTCGCTTGATCAGAGTTACCGTGGCCTGAGGGATCAGCCCCATGTCCAAAAAATGTTGGCGAAGCACGCCGCTGCCACCGACCACTTCTACAGTAGCGGATTGGCCGACGTCAAGTTGATTGAGTGTGATAGTCATTCGTATTGATTCTCCGAGGAGTCGCCATTTTAGTTTGTGCTTTCGCGACTGTCGAAAAAACGCCCGAGAGAATTTGCTGAGAAAAATTTTTACAGTAGAGGCCGTAAAGCCCCTGACTTCAGCTAGGGGATATAAGGCTGATCGTGCACCGCACGATAAAAAACGGGCAATGCTGGCGCGTATACAAAATTTCAGGCATGATTCTCTGATCATGAAAATCATCTGCGGTTTCCAGTACGAACTCTATACGACAGACGAGCAACGCTCTGCGTTGAGCAGAAACGCCGGCTGTCGTCGTTTCGTGTTCAACAAAGCCCTGGAACTGCAAAACGAGCGCAAGAAAAACAGTCTTTCTCTCTTGCGCTACAAAGAGCTATGCCTCGAGCTTGTCAAATGGAAGAACGAGGAAAAGACTGTTTTTCTCAGAGAGGCGATGTCCCAACCTCTGCAGCAGGCGCTCAAGGACCTCGATCGAGCCATTGCCGACAGTTTTCGTCCTAAGAGCGATCCTGCCCGTAAAGAATGGCCGAAATTTAAATCCAAAGATATAGGTGACGGCTTTCGCATTCCGCAGTTCAAGCCTGAACATATCGATGATGTTAACGGCCGCGTAAAGTTGCCCAAGATCGGCTGGATGCGCTACCGCAAAAGCCGTCCGCTAACATTCAAATGTGCCGATGGTTCCATGAAGTCCGGCACGGTCAGGCAGATTCACATCAGGAAGGATTGCGGTCATTGGTTCGTGGTCTTCACGACGGAATTTGACATTGAGATGCCGGATCCAAAGGAACTTGATGTCGGCATTGATCTGGGCGTGGTTCATGCGGTGGCTACGAGCGACGGTCAGTTTTTGGATCTCAATACGGACAAAATCAAAGAGCTCGAAAAAGAAATTGCTCGCTATCAGCGAAAATTGGCCTTGAACAGGTCCTCGCGGCAGAAGCTTGCAAAGGAAGGACGGGCAGAAGCGTTCGATAAAACGAAGCCGAGCCGCAAACGCAGAAGATTGTTGGAAAAACTGCAGAAGCTGCACAGACGAGTTCGTCATATTCGCCGTGACTTTCAGATGAAAACCGCGCACACGCTCGCGCAGGAGTATGGCTGCGTGTACGTGGAAGATCTGAAGACGCGCAATATGACGAAGAGTGCCAAGGGAACGCTCGACAATCCGGGTAAAAAGGTCAAACAGAAATCCGGCTTGAATCGGGCGATTCTGAGGACGGGCTTTTTTGGTATGCGGCAAGCGATTGAATGGCAGCAACACAAAGTAGGAGGCTATGTAGTTGCCGTTCCCGCGGCTTATACGAGTTGCGAGTGCCCGTCATGCACGTGCACGGATAAGCGCAATCGACCGCGTCAAGCGCAGTTTCGCTGCATCGGTTGCGGGTACGAAAACAATGCCGACATTGTCGGCGCAATAAACGTGAGGAGGAAGGGCCGGACAGGTCCGAGCGCACACGATAAAAAGCGCATCGCTCGTGAAGTGAGAGCTGGAGCCAGCGTGCCTTTTGCACGAAACTCCGGCGCCAACAGCGAGAACCAATCTCTCGACGTTGCGTGAGCAACTCCGGAGGAATCCTCTGATTTCAAGCAGGGGAGGACGTCAAAGAAAATAAGAAAATTGCTGGAACTAGTTCAAGCGGCGTATTGCGCGAACCTTAAAATCATATTAAAAATTCACCCGCAGAATTTCTCGTGCCTGACGAGAAGTTCATCAGAATTTACTAACGTAAAAAAACACCCCGATAAAAAGGAGAATAAGATGAGCAAGTTCACGGTTTCCTGCGTTGTTGCAGCCGCTTCCATGATGATCTGCGCCGCCGCCCAGGCCGCTGGCGGCATGCCCTCCAAGATCCCGCATCCGATTGATGCCTACAAGATCACCGACGCCAACAACCCCTGCGTTATGTGCCACGGCGATCAGTCCAAGATGGGCGCCGCCAAGGTGAAGGGCCAGCCGATGGCTATGCCGGCCGACCACTGGGTTAAGGGCGAAAAGAAGGCTGACCCGATGCACAACAACTGCACGATGTGCCACAAGAACTAATTTCTTGACGCACTCTGCTTGTACAAAGGGCTGCTTGAACGATCAGGCAGCCCTTTGTTTTTTTAGCGTACTCAGATGCAAGCTGGTCCTAACTGGCCCGCCCATCTGACTACGTGGTCAATTAATGGCTACTTCGTGCCAAGCGCATACAACGCGTAACGCACAAACATATTGCAAGCCACGAGAAGCCCCTCTTCGTCGATGTCGAAATACCCGTTGTGGTTGGGCCGATCGGTCCCCGGCTTGTTGCTGTGTGTACCGAAGTAAACGAATGTCCCCTTGCAGTGCGGCAGATAATCGGCAAAATCTTCGGCCATCATGGACTTGGGATAGTCCGTGACGATGTTTTCGGCACCCACAATTTCCTGTGCGACGAGCTTGGCTTCTTTTGTCGCATCCGCGTCGTTGATCAAGGGGTTGGAATAGTTCTTGATGACGATGCTTGCGTTGGCGCCGAGCATCTCGGCTGTTTTTTCGACGATGTCCGTAAGCCGCCGATTTGTAGCTTCACGTACTTCGGGCAAAAATGTGCGTACCGTCCCTTCCAGTACGGCTTCTTCGGCAACGATGTTGTACTGCGTACCGGCCCAGGCCTTGCCGATTCCAACGACGGCAGACTCCATCGGATCGGTGCTGCGCGCAACGATGCTCTGCACGGCTACCACGATCTGGGAAGCCACGTAAAGAGCATCCACGCCTTTGTGCGGCATGGAGACGTGAGCTCCTTTGCCCTTCACGTCGATGCGGAAAAAGTCGCAGCTTGCGTTGAGAGGTCCGGCAACGATACCTACTTGGCCGACGTTGAGCGTGTTGGTGACATGCTGCCCGTAGATGCGATCTACCCCTTCGAGCAAACCTGCCGCGACGAATTGACGTGCCCCCTGCCCGATTTCCTCGGCCTGCTGGAAGAAAAAGCGCACTTCGCCCGCAAAGTCGTTTTCCATTGACTTCAGAATGCGTGCGGCAGCTAGCAACGTTGCCGTGTGGCCGTCGTGGCCGCAGGCGTGGCAAAAGCCCGGATTCTGAGAGGAGTACTCGCAGTTTTTGAGGTCATCCATGCCGAGCGCGTCCATGTCGGCCCTTAGCGCTACGATTTTCGTTTTACCCTCAACCGTTTTTTTACCGACCACACGAGCATATACACCCGTTTCACCCACACGAGTGTGCTCGATGCCAACTTTGTCTAGTTCTTCCTCAATCCGAACCGAGGTCTTGAATTCCTTCAGACTCACTTCCGGATGCGCATGAAAATAACGACGCATGCCGACGATGTAGTCCTTCTGTTCCAGAACACAAGTATCGATAGCCATTTATGATGCCTTCTCTGCTTCAACGAAAAGCCGGCAGTCGGTCTCTAAGGCCATTGCTGCCGGCTGCGGCGGTCAGTCCGCCGATCAGTACGTGTATTTTTCGGAACCCGCCCACACAGGGGTAAAGGCGCCTTTGTAGACGTCAACGAGCGTCTTGGCGGTTTCCGGCGTGTGGTAGGCGTCAACCACCTTCTTGTAGACAGGGTTGTCCTTATCCTTGCTGCGGGCTACGATCACGTTGAAGAGCTGACCCACATTGGGGTTGGTCTTGGGATCAATGTCCTCGGCAAAGATCGAATCCTTCTTGGAGTCGAGCCCTGCCGTATAAGCGTTGCCACCGTTGATCAAAGCGGCTGACACGTCCGGCAGAATATTGAAGAGCACGCCGGATTCGGCTTCGCGAATCTGAATTTTGACGTTGTACTTCGTGATGTCGGTCTTGGTGGGAACATAGCCCTTGGCCGGATCGCAGACGATGAGCCCTGCGGCTTCAAGCACCTTCAGGGCGCGACCGCCGTTTGTGAGGTCGCTCGGGATGGCAAAGATGTCGCCGTCCTTGACGTCTTTCATGCTCTTTAGCTTGTTCTTGTTGTTAAAGACACGCAGCGGCGTGATGAGCGTGTCTCCGATCGCTTCAATCTTGTAACCGTTACGCTCGATGTCGTTTTTCAGATAGGCCTTATGCTGGAAAGCATTGAGATCAATTTCACCGTCTGCCAGCGCACGATTGGGCGTCGCATAGTCGGAGAACTTCACTAGCTTGACCTGAATCTTGTCTTTCTTGAGAAGGTTATTGACGGTGTCCCACTGTGCGTTGTAGTCGCCCACGACACCCACTTTGACCACGGTAAAGCCGTCAGCTGACGCTTCCTTTTTATCGTCGCCGCAGCCCGTAAGCGCAACCGCGACGATTCCGGCGGCCGCAAGTGCAGCCGTCACCTTGCCGAATCGAGATTGAAATCCTGCCATTTTTGTCTCCCTCTGATATTAGTGCGTCGATTTCTTGATGATGATGTTGCCGAAGAATTGAAACACGCTGATGATGAGCAAAATAATGATCACGGTAAGCCAGATCATGTCACGGTAACCCATCTGATAGCCGTAACGAATGGCAAAGTCGCCCAAACCACCCGCGCCGATCGCGCCCGCAATGGCCGTGATGCCCACAAGGCTCACAAAAGTGATCATCGTCACGCGGGTGATGCCGGGAATGCTTTCGCGCAGATACACCGAGAAGATAATTTCGCGCGGCGAAAAACCCATCGCCTGACTCGCCTCAATCAGACCATGATCAATGTCGGCGAGAACCGATTCGATCTGACGAGCAAAGAACGGAACGGTACCTGCAACAAGTGCGACAAACGAACCGGTCACGCCCGATCCCGTCCCCACCAGGAAGCGGCTCACGGGGATCAGCAATACGATCAGGATAATGAACGGAATCGAACGGATGATATCGATGCCGCGATCAAAGATCGTAAAGAGCCAGCGATTTTCCAGAATGCCGCCGGGGCGGCACACGGTAAGAAGGACGCCCACGGCTACACCAAGCACCCAGGCAATACTGCCCGAGACGGCGAGCATGGTGAATGTCTGACCGATGCACTCGAGAAGCTCACCGCTCAAGCGCTCGAAATTGGGCATCAGGGCATTAATGAAGTCCATTTTTGAGCTCCTCTACGTAAACGCCGTTTTGCTTGAGATACTCTTCGGCTTGAATGACGGACTCTTTTTCGCCCGTGAGTACCACGCCAAGTTTGCCCAGCGCCGCCCCCTGAATGAAGTCGATGTTGCCGAAGACAATGTTGGCCCGTACCTTAAAACGCTCGTAAAGCGCAACAACAAGAGGTTCGCCTGCCGAACCTCCGGTATAGGTCAGAAGCAGAATCTTGCCGCCGTTGGCCACCTCGGAATCCAACTGGCCGCTTTCGACGAGCCCCAGGAATTTTTTTACGTTGTTGGCCGTATTGATGAATTCCTTGGTGAGATCTGCCTTGGGGTGGGCAAAAATATCCGTGATGGCCCCCTCCTCGACGATGCGGCCCGTTTTCATCACGGCGACGCGATCGCAGATTTCCTTGATCACAGACATCTGGTGCGTGATCACCACGATCGTGAGCTTGAGCTTTTGATTGACTTCTTTGAGAAGCTTCAGAATCGAATGTGTGGTTTGGGGATCGAGTGCGCTCGTAGCTTCGTCGCACAAAAGCACCTTCGGGTCATTGGCAAGCGCTCGGGCAATGGCTACGCGCTGCTTTTGACCGCCCGAGAGCTGTGCCGGATATGCGTTTAACTTGTCCGAAAGCCCGACCAGAGCCAGAAGCTCTTCAATCTTCTTGGCTTTAGCATTCTTATCGAGCTCAGAGTGACGCAGTGCGAGCGCGATGTTGTCGAATACCGTGCGACTGGGCATCAAATTGAAGTGCTGAAAGATCATGCCGATGCGGCGGCGCACGACGCGCAGATCGGCGTCGGAAAGCGTCGTGAGGTCCGTGCCGTCGATGACAACATTGCCCGAGGTCGGACGCTCTAGCAGATTGATGCAGCGCACCAACGTTGATTTGCCGGCGCCTGAAAAGCCAATGATGCCGAAAATTTCCCCGGGATTGATCGTGAGCGACACGTCGTCGACGGCCTTCACGCGGCCGGCGTCTGTGTCGAAAGTTTTTGTAATGTGTTTGAGTTCAAGCATAGTCGAAGTTTTTTTCCTGGTCTCGCTGTTTTGCACGACGGACGCAAGATCGCGCCAAATACGTCGTCGGTGTGCCTGCAATTGGAATTTGCTTAAGGCTGGGAATGACGCAAAGTTCGTGATGGAACGCCGCTGCCGATTAGCTTTTGGAAGCGGACGCACTGCCCTGTGCGCGTGACGATCAGCGCATGAGATGGGAGCGGCAATACTGGGTGAGAACCGCAAAAGAAACGAGCGTTGTACCGGACGGACGCATGTTTGTCGGAAATGGCGGAAATACAGGAATTTGCACGATATCGAAGTCTCCGATTTTGTCGAAGTTTTGTCAAGATCAACAAATTACCTAGACGGACGGAATTGAGGTATTACCTGAGGAACAAGACAAACGGCCGATTGTTTTCCTGCATGAAGCGCATTATGCTCGGAAGCCTTTGGCAACCTACGTTGACAGCCATGCAGGAAACGGACAAAAGTAAACTCGGACTTGTGGTTGAAGGCGGCGGCGTGCGCGCCATCTATGCGGCGGGCGTATTGGACGTCTTGCACGACTTGCACCTGCCCTTTTCCGGTGTCATCGGCGTTTCGGCCGGTGCCATCCATGGCATTTCGTTTGTGTCCGGTCAAAAAGGACGCAGTTACCGCATCTACACTCGTTTTTGTAAGGATCCGCGCTTCTTCAGCTTCAGAACGCTGATTCGTACTGGCAACATCGTTGACAACGACTTTTGCTACCGGCAAATCCCGCAGGAACTCGAACCGTTTGATCAGAAAGCGTTTGAAGCTTCCGGCATGGAGTTCTGGACAGTGAGCACTAACTTGGAGACAGGAAAACCTGAGTACATTCGTATGCGGGACTGCTTTGCCGAAATTGATGCGCTGGTTGCTTCGGCGTCGCTTCCCTATGTCTCCAGGCCGGTTCACTACCAGGACAAACTCCTGCTCGACGGCGGCTGTTCGGATCGCGTGCCGCTCAAGGCCTTCCAGTCCATGGGTTTTGATCGAAACGTTGTGGTGCTCACGCACCCGGAAGATCACCGTGTCAAGGATCGCGATGCTGCGCTCGTTCGTCTTTTCTATCGCAAGTACCCGGCTTTCTGCCGAACGTTTGAAAACAGTCCTCAAGACTACAAAAGGACGCAGGCCTATCTTAAGTCAGAAGAGCAGAAAGGCAGTGTCTTCATCATTCGTCCGAAGGAGCCGATTCCGGTAGGCCGCCTTTCTCACGATCCGCAGGCGATCATCCGTGCCTACGAAATGGGGTGTCGTGATGCTCAGGAAGTTTCGAAAAACTTGCTGCGATGGATTGACTGATTGATTCAGGCTATTTTCGCATCCATATGCAGTCGATATTCTGCCTGGTTAAAGCAAAATATATAGATATTTATTCAATTAGCCTATCCGGCTAACTTCCTCTATTTTCACGCTCGTTTCACGCGCCGAGCAGATAATGGCCCCGAAACTTTTCACTTTGTTTGGCGGCCATGTCATCCGATCGTCCTGCTATCAAAATCAGAATTCCCCGTACCGTATGGGTGCTGGGGTTTGTGAGTCTTTTAATGGACATTTCCTCGGAAATGATCCACGCGCTTTTGCCTCTTTTCATGGCCGGCACTCTTGGCGCCAGCGCCATTTGGATTGGTCTTGTTGAAGGCATCGGCGAAGGTACGGCGTTGATAGCCAAGGTCTTTTCGGGCGTCGTTGCCGATCGATTCGGGCACAAGAAGCGCCTGGTTTTTGTCGGGTACTTTCTGGGTGTTATCTCGAAACCGGTCTTTGCTTTGGCCGGTAGCATGCCGGTTGTTCTTGCCGCTCGCTTTTTCGATCGTATCGGCAAAGGCTTAAGAGGCGCTCCGCGTGATGCAATTGTGGCTGACGTTACTGATGAGAGCATTCGCGGCGCAGCTTACGGATTGAGACAGTCACTCGATGCCGCTGGTGCCTTTGTCGGGCCGCTTCTGGCCACCTTGCTTCTCCTCTTATGGACGGAGAATTTGCGCAGCATCTTTTGGATTGCATTGATTCCGGGCGCCGCGTGTCTCGCCCTGATCCTGTTCGGCGTTGAAGACAACGTCATGCCGACCGTAAATACCAAGCGCATTGCCTGGAAGGATCTCAAGATTGTCATGACGCCTGCCTTTGTGCAGCTTGTCATTTTGGGAACACTGTTTTCATTGGCCCGATTCTCCAATGCTTTTATTGTTCTTCGTGCTGCCGACATCGGGATTGAACACGCCTGGATTCCAATGGCGGTTGTTCTGATGCATATCGCCTTTTCTCTTTCGAGCTATCCGTTTGGAAAACTTGCCGACAAACTCAACCCGATGAAACTTCTGGCATTGGGCATGGTTTTGCTGGTACTTGCCAATTTGTTGTTTGCTTACGCTGCAAACTATCGAATTTTGGCGGCCGGAATCGTTCTTTTCGGAATGCATCTTGGAGCGACGCAAGGCATTTTTTCAACCATCATCTCCGAAATAGCCCCCTCCGAGGTACGTGCAACCGCCTTCGGCATCTTCAATTTCTTTTCCGGCCTTGCTCTTCTGGCTTCCGGGCTCGTGGCCGGAAGCTTATGGGAATATATGGGAGCTCAATACTGCTTCGGGGGCGGCGTCGTGTTTGCCTTGATCACACTTTGTCTAATTCCCCGATTCAAACAACTCCAGCCTTCTTAGCTAGAGCTTCAGTTGCTCTAATCTAGCAAAGATCGAACGATCGCCTGCGCAAAATTGAACGAAATATATTTAATAGAGTCAATTTTCAACTCTGGCTTTAACTTCCTTTGGAAGTTCTCGTTTGCAGTCAAAATAAAAAGCTTGAAACTTTTTCTTAATGTAATTGCCAATGCTCTTCCTAAGTTTTTAGGTCCACAATAACAGTAAGTCGATTTCGGTGATACTTGAAGGAGAGATATATGATCAGCAGACGATTGCTCATTACCGGTTTCGCCGCTGCTGCGGCGTCGACGATCGCTCCGGCCGTTATGGCAGCCGGTGACAGTGGTTTCGGCGATTTTCTGGGCGGACTGGCTGACGCTGCCTCTCGTCGTTACGCTGAAAAGTATCGTGACGATGCCCGCTGGGACGGCAAGTATTACTACGATAAGTATGACAACCGTCGTTATTCCCGTAGCGAATGGCAGCGTGAAATCCAAAGACGTGCCCGCGCTGAAGAAGAAGGTCGCGATTGGCGTGACAGCAAGCGCCGCGCTTGGGAAGAAAAGCGCTATGGCAAGGACTATCGCAAGTTCAAGAAAGAACAGCGCCGAGACGAGCGACGTGATGTAAAGGATAAACGTCGTGAGGAAGAGCGAGAACGCAAGGAACGTGAACGCATGCGCAAGGACGCAGAACGCGTACGCCGTAACGATGAGCGCGTACGTCGCAACGATGAAAGAATTCGCCGTGAAGATGAACGCCGTCGTCAAGAAGAACGTCGCCGTGACAACCGCTAATCCGGTAATTCCCGATTAGTTGTTGCAACGAAATCTCAGACTCTGTCGTTTGCGCGGCAGAGTCTTTTTTATTCGATTCGATAAAACGCGTTATTCGAGAGCGTATTGGCGTTAGGAACATCTTGCAAATTTAAGTCAATCGTGTAAGCACCCAAGAGACGCTCTGCAAAGTACGCGCTGTAGATCGGCGAATTCGGAGACAGCGATTGAATGCGCACGTCCCCCAATGAATGGATAAAGTCACCATTTTCCAGTGCAATGCCAATGTGGCGCACCACGTTCTCTCCGGCTTCGTTTTTCTGCCCGAAAGCGACAAGACTGCCTGCCGGGATATCTTCCACGCAAAGCACATCCAGTTGTTTGGCCTGTGCAATCTGTTGATCGGCGTCTCTGCTGAGTATCACACCGTTAAGACGCCACACGAGCGACACAAAACCGGAACAATCCACACCATTCGTGCTCATTCCTCCCCAAAGGTACGGTGTTCCGAGAAGTTGCTTAGCGGTGCCAAGCAACTGCCTAACGAAAGCCCGAGGTTCTTCCCTTCGCAATCGGTCACAAAAGGAGAAATGCGCGTTTGTATCCCTGACATCAGAAGTTCGAAGAAAACCTGAATGACCGTCCGGCAGCTGTACCAAAACCCTGTTGCCCTGCTTTTCAATAAACCGAACGATGCTGCCGGCGGTAAGCGGCGCCAGAGTCGCTCCGTTTTCACTTGTGAGTGTTGTGAAACGTGCGGTGACGACCACGCGACGAGATGCGTTCCAGTCCGCGAGCTCCTTAGCACTCATACGTGCAATTTGCAGACGATGCACCCAGCCGATATAGCCGTCGGGCATTTGTACGCGCCAAAACGGAGTCTTGAATTCGAGAAGGCGCAATGGGGTGCCCGCCAAAGCCTGCGTTGTAGCGGCAACCGCAAACCGCGGCTCCTTTTTGATTGTCGCTACAGATACATTCACAAGTGCCCATGCTCTGTCCCCTATTTCCGCATTGTCCTGCGGAAGCACTGCCACTCGAACGCTAACCGGCATTTTCTTTGCGTGCAATCGATTATTGAGTTCGTCGAACGCGTCTCTGCGATCAGTTTTTCCCTCGATCATCCATCCGTCGGATGTCTTATTGGCCTTGACTTCCCAAACGGATATGCGTGTATCTGCTGCATACTGGTTTCCGACGTCAGCGAGAATCTTGTCAAGTTCCTCGTCAATTGAGGAAGGGACGCAGACGCAACCGGCGAGGGCGATGCAACCGCTTAGAAGCATGGCTTTGAATAAACGAGTGACTGTAAGCATGCCGTTCCCTGTGGTATCGGTTGAAGTGGATCGCGTCCTTATATTTTGCAATTTTCGGCTCAGCGCCATGCTCGTTGAAATGGGCATCTTGCCGAAAGGTCTGCTGTCAGACATTCCTTCGGGGATCTTAACGATAGTCAGAGCATCAAGGATGCATCCGAGGGCACATGAGGGATATATCTGTGATTCAGTAGAAAATTTTTTCGTTGAGATAGAACTCTCTTAGACATCAGACCTTAAAGAGGTTTGCCTTGAGCTGTACGCCGGCGGCATCCTGATAAAAGCGATGGAACTTGTCAAGCTTCCAAATTATCAAAGCTTAGATCCGGTGGAGTTCTTATACGAATGTCTCGTGAGCGAAGCGGCTCGAAGGCAAACGAGAAAGGTTGCGATACGGATCAAAAAATCAGCTTGCTTCTATCCGGACGCATGTATTGAAAATACTTTGTACGCGCCTGACCGCAATCTGAACCGCGGATTGATTGAACGATTGGCCGGTTGCGTTTTTGTGGCTTTGACGGATGGCCGACAGTATTTCCTGCGGCGAACACTGTCGCACCTCAGGTTAAGCTCGTGCAGGTTTCAACGTTTATATATAGAGGGCCTACATGAGCAAATCCAAGAAAAAGACCGTCGTCAGAGTCAAACTGCCGCGTACCCGCAACCTGATCGCCAAGGCGCTTTGCTCGGACAGACAGTTTCAGGGTCGCATTTTTGTCAACAGAAAAAAAGAGCTTCCGAAGTTTGACTGGCGCAAAGACATAGGCTAAACGATAAGGACGTATGTCTGGAAAATCTTTTCAAGCTGTTTAGACTTATTCGCGCGCCTCGTTCTCTCGCTCCATCCGCCATGATTGTCCAATACGCATCAGACCTGCACCTCGACTACGGGCAGAACTACGAATACATCCTCAACAAGGGCTTTGAAGAGGAAGGCAATGTACTCATTCTTGCTGGTGACGTTGCCAATCTGGTGTCCTTGCGCACCTATCGCCTCTTCTGGGATCTCTGTTCGTCCAATTTTGAGAAAACGATTTTCGTACCGGGCAACCACGACTATTACGGCGAATGGGAAAAAGTCGAGGACCTGATCGAACCGATCAAGATTCCGATCCGTCCCAATGTGTTGTGCTGCAACAATGAGGTTGTGCGCGTGGGCGACACCGATTTCATCTGTTCAACACTCTGGTCGAACATCATCCCCGAACAATCCGCCGCCGTCAATTCCATCCTTCTCGACTTCAATGAGATCACATTTGACGGCAGAAAAATTTCGGTCGACGAGTATGTTGCCATGCACAAGGAGTCACTTGCCTTTTTGCAGGAAGCCGTTGCCGGATCTGACGCCAAACACATTGTTGTCGTCACGCATCACGTGCCGAGCTACACACTGTGCCGAGAAAACCATAAACACTCCCCTATTTCATCTGGGTTTGTCACGGAATTGGGGAATTGGATCGCCGACTCGCGCATTGACTACTGGGTATACGGTCACTCTCACACATCGATCGAAGGCACCATCGGTAAGACAAAGTTGGTTTCAAACCAATTGGGCTATCTGGCGCTCAACGAAGGCGAAGACTATTCGCCCTGCAAGACGTTCCTGATTTAGTCTGACGTTTCGATGGTTGAATCCATTACCTCTTTTCTAGCCGGCGACGGCGGCATCTGGGCGTTGTGTCTGTCCGCATTTCTGTCGTCCACCGTATTGCCGGGAAGTTCTGAAGCACTCCTGGCAGCGGCGCTCGCTTGTACCCAGGAAACACAACGCGCTGTGCTTCTTGTTGTCGCCGCCAGTCTGTTCAACACGCTCGGCAGTATGACCACGTGGGCCATCGGCCGTTATGTGCCGCATCGCGTTCCGGCCTCCGACGCCGTCGAACGTCTGCGTCGCTGGGGAGCTCCGGGGCTGGTTCTGGCCTGGGTGCCGGTCATCGGTGATGTTCTGCCTCTGGCCGCCGGGTGGCTGCGCATCGGCTTTTGGTCGGCACTGCTCTGGACGGCCGTCGGCAAAACCGCACGCTACACGCTGATGGCCTTTGCGCTGCTTGGCATCTTCTGACTAACCTTCCTGCTCAAGAAGAGCCGCAAGTTTTTGGGCTTCCTCGGTTAAAGTACAGTCGTCGACATATGTAATGTCTTTTTCCGTTAGCCACTCCTTGAGCGCCGCGAGTTCGCTAATTTCCTCAAACGCGTACCACTCTTCGAGCTTGCCGCGCTCGTCAAGCAGATCCTTGAAACGTCGAAAAGCCCCGCGGCGATAGAAGATATCAACCATTCTTTCATAATCATTTTCAGACAAGAACCGCTCGGCATACCGCAACGCCACGTCCTTGCCCAAGCGCAGCTCAGAGGCGTCCGGAAAAGCAATCCAAGTTCCTTCTTCGTCCATTTCGTTATAAGCCGCCTGTCTTTGCTCTTCGTCTGCAATCATCGAACTCGGCACATAGACGATACCGTCGGCATCAGTTCGCACGAAAGCTTCGGCATCCGATTCCCACGGATTGATGGATTTGAAGACATCGTGAAATTCGCGTAAGGAAATCATGATTGACCTCTGGCTTGTAATCCCTTTTTCAGAACAATACCGCACTCCGACTCAACCCGTTATGTACAAAATAGCATAACGCCGGACTTATGGCTGCGCTAGACTCACACCAAGACCCCAAGAAGCAAAAGAAAAACAAGCGAGAAGTGCCGCCGCAAACCATTTGCTTCTACTTCTTTAAGGCGCAAATATCGCCTTCGGAGTCGCCGACGGGCTTCTCAAAGGATTGGCTTCCCATGCTTTCCAGAAGAGCATTCCTCAGTCATTCGGCTCTGCTCGGCTCATCGGCAGGGCTTTCTCTGTCTCCTGTGAGTCAAGCGGTTGCCGCAGCGGCAACCGATGCCGAAACAGTTACTTGGTCTGCCTGTTCCATCAACTGCGGCAGCCGCTGCATTCTGCGCTGCATTTCGAAGAAAGGTCGCGTGATTCGCATTGAAACCGACAATACGGGCAGTCCCACTGCCGGCGCCATCGGCAAGGACTTTCCTCAAGTGCGCGCCTGCCATCGCGGGCGCTCGATTCGCCAGCGTCTCTACGCGCCTGAGCGCTTGAAATATCCCCTGAAGCGCGTCGGCAAGCGCGGCGAAGGCAAATTTGAAAAGATCACCTGGGATCAGGCTCTCGACGAAATCGCCGCTCGTCTCAAGAATACGATTGCCAAGCACACCAACGAATCGATCCTGTTGATGCACGGTTCGGGCAACTACAGTCTCTTTAACAACCGCAACTGCACGTTCCGCTTCTTCAATTTAATCGGCGGCAATATCGGCTGGTATTCGGACTACTCCGCGGCCTGCATCCAAAATATTTGGCCGTATATGTTCGGCGGCTTCAATTACGGTGCCGTACGCTCCAACAATCCGGGTGTTGGCTCTTACATGAGTCAGATCCGAAACGCCAAGCTTTATGTCACGTTCGGCAACAACCCGGCCGTGACCCGCGCTTCGGGCGGCGGTCAGACATGGGAGCTGGCTGAAGCTCTGCGCATCGGCAAAGCGAGAATGGTTGTGATCGATCCGATCCGCACCGATTCTCTGGCAGGACGCGACAGTGAATGGGTGCCGATTCGTCCGGGCACTGACGCGGCACTGGCTGCCGGCATGGCCTACGTCATGATTACGGAAAACCTGGTCGATCAGAAGTTCCTGGACACTTACTGCATTGGATACGACGAAAAGACGTTGCCGAAGTCCGCTCCCAAAGGAAGCGACTACAAGAGCTACATTCTCGGCAAAGGTGCAGACAAGACACCGAAGACTCCGCTTTGGGCTTCCCGCATCACCAACGTGCCGGTTGAAACAATCGAGCGCCTTGCCAAAGAAATCGCCACCACCAAGCCTTGCTTCATTTCTCAGGGCTGGGGGCCGCAGCGCCGCATGAACGGCGAAACGCAGTCAACCTCCATTGCGATGTTGGCACTTCTCACCGGCCAGGTGGGTCTGCCCGGCACAAACACCGGCGCCCGTGAAGGCGACTCCTACGGCATCGATACCGGTCTTCCCACGGGCAAGAACCCGGTCAAGGTCTCCTTCCCGATTTTTCTTTGGCCCAAGGCTGTGATTGACGCCAAGTCAATGACCTCCAAGAACGCGGCTGTGCGCGGCGCAGATCACCTGTCGCACAACATCAAGTTCATTTGGAACACTCAGGGCAACACGCTCATCAACCAGCACGGCGGCATCAATCAGCTCAGAAAGATCCTTGAAGACGATAAACTCGTCGAAACGATCGTGGTCGTCGATAACCAGATGACACCGAGCGCCAAATTTGCCGACTACGTCCTGCCCGACACGATGAACCAGGAAATTGACGAGCTCGAAGGCGACGCTTACGCCGTGGGCGATTACAACTACCTCATCGCCTGTCCGAAGGCTGCCGACATCCTGTGGGACCAGCGACCGAACTTTGAAATCATGCGCGAAATGGCCAAGCGCTTCGGTGTCGAAGACAAATACACCGAAGGCCGCACATACAAGGAATGGCTGCGCTGGGGCTACGAGCAGACGCTGCAAAAAGCCAAGGGCCTTGCCGATGCCGACAAGTTCCCCAGCTTCGACAAGTTCTGGGCTCAGGGATTCATCAAGTATCGCATGGGCAACGACGACGGAATTGTTCTCAAGGCCTTCCGAGAGGATCCCAAGAAGAATCCGCTGCCGACGCCATCAGGCAAGATCGAGATCTATTCCGAGCGGCTGGCTGAAATTGCCAAGAACTGGGAACTGCCCAAGGAAAAAGGTCAGGAAATTCATCCGATTCCGCAGTTCATCGCCACGAAGGAAATGCTGGGTCAAGGTGACGCAACCGAAAAGAAGTATCCGTTGGAACTTTACGGATACCACGGTGCCGGCCGCACGCACTCGACTTATCACAACGTACCGTGGCTGCGTGCCGCTCACCCCGATCAGCTGATGATCAATCCCATCGACGCCAAACCGCGCGGCATCAAGTCGGGCGATCGCGTCCGTGTCTTCAACGACCGCGGCGTGCTGGAAATCGAGGCGTTTGTCACCAATCGCATCATCCCGCATCTTGTCGCCATGCCGCAAGGCGCTTGGTATTCACCCGACAAGGACGGCGTTGATAAAGGATCTTGCATCAACACGCTGACGATGTTAGACGCCACGCCGCTGGCCAAAGGCAATCCCTCGCACACCAACCTTGTGGAAGTCAAAAAGATCTAGGACGGGAGAAGTCAAATGAAACAGTATGGATTCTATTTCGACGCATCCCGCTGCACCGGATGCAAGGCTTGTCAGATTGCTTGCGCAGACAAGAACGGCCTCGAGGACGGACGCTTCTTCCGTCACGTGCTCGGTTACGAATCGGGTTCCTGGAGACAGGATCGCATGACGGGCGCATGGCACCAGGATGTCTTCCACGGCTATGTGTCAGTGTCGTGCAATCATTGCGACGATCCGGCCTGTGTGAAGGTTTGTCCCACGAAGGCTCACGCGAAGCACCCCGAACTCGGCGGCCTCGTTTTGATCGATCGTAAGAAGTGTATCGGGTGCGGCGCCTGTGCAATGGCTTGTCCCTATCACGCTCCGCAACTTGACCGGAAAGCACACAAGATGACGAAGTGCGATGCCTGTTTGGACCGCATCTCCAAGGGCGGCAACCCTGTTTGTGTAGAAGCCTGCACGCAGCGCGCTCTGGACTTTGGTTATGTGGAGGATCTTCGCAAAAAGTACGGTGAAGGCGCCCACATCGCGCCACTACCGTCACCGGCTCAAACCAAACCCAACCTTGTGATCAATCCGGCCAAAAAGGCAACAATCGTGAAATGAAGTAAACGATTTCCGCCCATCGGTTAACCCAAAGCCGTCCGAAAATCGGGCGGCTTTTTTAGAGCAGGCTTTCTATCAATTTTTCCATAAAACCTCGTTTTTTCTATCACACTATCAGTTTTGCTGATAGAAAGATAGAAAGAAGCTCACTTGACTGACAGGAAGCTGCGCAATCAAAAGCGGACAACACAACCTCTTTCTCATCTGTTTAGAGTCGCCTGGAACGTATCAATAGCTTGCGATACTCTTTACAGGCAACAAAGAAACTCGGGAACCGCTCAAGGTCGAGTTCGCACTTGTTTGCAAGGTAAAATTTGCCTTAGTAGAGTTATTTCTACTAAATTCTTTTCTACTGAAGGGATGCCATATGCAGTTCATTGGACGTCAGACAGAGCTACAGCAACTGTCCCGATTTCTCGAACGATCTCCCGATTCTCTCGCTGTGGTCTACGGGCGCCGTCGTGTCGGCAAAAGCGAACTGTTACGCCAGGCAATCCGCGCAAGCAATCTGCCCTACGTTTTCTTCGAATGCCGTCAAACCAGCGAGTCTCAGAATTTGGCAGCCCTTCAGGAGAGCATCAGCACTCAATTAAACGAACCTCAGCTTGCCTTTGAATCACTAGAAAACACTCTCGAACAGCTCTTTCGGCGTGCCGAGGATAAACCTATGGTGGTGGTTCTCGATGAATATCCGTACCTACACAGTCTTGTCAAAGGCATAGACAGCATTTTCCAAGCGTTGGTTGACCGATACGCCGGGCGCTCGAAGTTAAAGCTCATTTTGTGCGGCAGCTATATTGACATCATGACCGCAATCCTTGACTATGCCAATCCTCTGTATGGCAGAGCGGGTCTCGTGATGCATTTGAAACCAATGGACTATCTTGAGGCCAGTGGTTTTTATCCGGACTATTCCGACGAGGACAAGGTTCGTCTCTACAGTGTTTTCGGCGGTATTCCCGCCTATACACGGAAGATCGACAGCCTTCTCTCTGTCAAAGACAACATCCTTAATCTCATTGGAGCGAAGGACTCTCAACTTGCAATTGCCACCAATCATTTTCTCGTCAGCGAGATTTCCAAAGTTAACAACGCCAATCTGGTATTTTCAGAATTGTCAAAGGGGGCTCTGCGGTTTTCTGATCTTCTGGCTAAGACGAAGCTTGCTAATGGCGCTACGCTCACCTACACACTCGACAAATTAATGTCGATGGGATTGATAGAGAAACGAGCTCCTATCAACGATGAAGGAAACAAACGCCGTACCCTCTATCGCATCAGCGACCCGCTCACTAGCTACTACTACCGTTTCGTTGAACGTTATCAGGACTCGATTCTGTTGATGGGTGAACAAACGGCGTTCGAAACTTTCGTTGAGACTGAATTCGAAACGCAGTACGTGCCCAAAGCATTTGAGGAGATTTGTCAGCAGTTCTTGATTCGACGCAATCGTATGGGTCGGATCCGGCCTCCGTTTTTCAAGATCGGTCGCTACGCCTACGATCTGCCGAAGGAACGTCGTAACGGTGAATTCGATGTCGTGACACAGGATACTGATGGCTTTATCTGTTACGAAGTCAAATTCCGCAACCGCAAGCTCACCCAGAGCGACATTGACAACGAAATTAGACAAGTGGTTGAATCCCCCCTGCCCTGTTCTCGATTCGGATTTGTTGCGCGATGCGGTTACGAGGGCGTTAAGCCCGCCGACAATCTCAGCCTCTATACGTTGGCTGATTTGTACGATCCGGAAAACTTTGACTAAACCGGAGAACGGCACACACGGCCGACACACAAGGACCTTATTTCTTATCCTTCTTGCCGGCTTTTTCCTTATTGTTGCCTTCGGTCTTACCTTTGTCGCCGTCGGAGAAGCCGTCGCGGAAGGCATGGCCGACTTCGCGAGTAGCGTCGCGAGACGCATGACCGATTTCACGAGTTACGTCGCGCGTGGTATGCCCGATCGTGCGGCCGGCTTCTTTGATGGAGTCGAAGAATGAGTCGGCGGCTGAAACCGCAGGAACAGACATCATCAGAGCAACGGCGGAAACAACAGCGGCAAGTTTGTTCATGTACATGACCGATCAGGTTCGTTGTTGGAGGCCTCAATTATGCCATTGGAAAACCGTCTGCTTAAGAACTCCGAACTGCCACAAAGAGACGGGGAGACACTTTCTTGAAAGCATCTCCCCTCAGTTTATTGCCGCTCAAGCCTGTTAGTAGACAGTCCCTTGAGTGCTTCCGACCGACTGAGAGCCTCGCTTGGGCAGCCTCAATACGAGATTGGGCTTGGTACTCGGTTCAGGCAAGGGAGCAACAGCGTCAACCTTGCCGTATTGCTTTCTGAGTTCATCAATCGGACCGAATGCGATGGAGCGCTGCGGACAGGCTTCCACGCAAAGCGGAGCCTTCGACTGGCTCAGGCGATCCAGGCAGCCGTCGCACTTGCGCATCTTCTTTGCTTGCGCATCGAGTACCGGCGCATCGTACGGGCAAGCCTTTGCACACATGCCGCAGCCAATGCACTTTTTGGTGTCGATGACCACCAGTCCGTCTTCCTTACGCTTGAAGTGTGCGCCGGTCGGGCAAACCTTCACGCAGGCAGGGTCCGAACAGTGGTTGCAGGAAAGACTGACGTAGTATGCAAACACATCCTGCTTCCATGCGCCCTCGTTTGTCTTGCGCCATGTTCCGCCGCTGTATTCACGAACCTTTCTCAGATTCATGCCGGGCTGAGCGAAATGTCCGTCCTTACAGGCCACCATACAGGTCTTGCAGCCGGTGCATTTGCTGACATCCACGAAAAAACCGTATTGCGTCATTTTATTGTCCTCCTCCCGGTTACTTCGCAAGCGTCACTTCGACAAGGTTGGTATGCATGGGGCTTCCCTTTGAAATCGGAGAAACCAAGCTGCCCGTGAGCGAGTTCATGCATGCGCCTTCGTCAATGCCCGTCTTCGGATTGGGCTTGTACCAGCTGCCCTGCGGCAGAGCAACAAGACCGGGAATGATGCGCGGCGTCACCTTTGCGGGAAGTTGAACGGCACCGCGATCGTTGCGAACGACGACGACGTCGCCGTTTTTGATGCCTCTCGGCTCGGCGTCAATCGGATTGATCCACAGAAGATCGGGTTGGACTTCCTGAATCCAAGGCAAGTTGGCGTACGAAGAATGAACGTGTCCCTGACCATGGAAGCCGTAGCACTCGAGCGGATACTTCTTTTCAAGCTTATCGCCCTGACCCACCATTTCGTGCGAAGCGATAAAGGTCGGAATCGGACGAATCACCTGGCCCTGGGCCTTGGGCAGATCAGTGTCCTGAGCCAATTTGACGAGCTGCTCGGAGTAGATCTCGATCTTGCCCGAAGGAGTCTTGAGCGGATGCTTGGCAGGATCGGTGCGGAAGCTTTGCATCGTGATGCCGGTGTCTTCCTTTACCTTGTACTTGGCGATGCCCTGCTTCCAGAATTGCTCGAAGCTCGGCAGTTCGGGCACTTTCTTACGTGTGTCTTCATAGCACTTGCGCAGCCACTGATCGTAAGTCTTGCCCTCGGTGTATTTGTCTTCAACACCGAAGCGCTTGGCCAATTCGCGCATGATGTCCCAGTTGCGCTTCTGCCCGTGACGCGGCTCGACCGCCTTGTGCATCGCAATGAGGTAGCAGTTACCACCGACAGAATACGAGTCACCGGAGAAGTCGTCGTTTTCCTGTCCGGCAACGTCAGGCAGCAGATAATCGGCAAACTTCGCGGTCGGCGTCATCTGCGTGTCGACCACAACAAAGCACTCGACCAACTTCGGGTCTTTGAGCAGCTTGGCCATCAAATTGCTGCCGGTGTGCTGATTGATGACATTGTTACCCTGCGTTTCCCACATAAATTTGATATTGGTCTTCAGGGCGTCGGTTCCCCGGATAAGACCGGTGCGCTTGGTGAGCTTGTCGGCTTCATAAATGGCGCGATGCCAAGCATTCAAGCAGACGGAAGCCTTTACCGGATTGGCTCCGGTCGGAAGCGAGGCCGCAAATCCGTTTTGATCGGCCTCTCTGGCTCCGTTGTTGGTACCAGGCAGCCCCAATTGACCGGTGAGAATCGGCAACATGGCAATGGCAAGACACAGGCTGTCACCGTTGGCATGACGCTGAGGTCCCCACCCCTGCGCAATAAAGCAAGGCTTCGTCGTTGCGATTTCTCTCGCCAAACGAATGATCGTTTCACTCGGAACACCTGTGATCTTGGCGGCCCACTGCGGTGTCTTGGCGACACCGTCGGGACCCAGACCGAGAATATGGCTCTTGTAGTCGCTGTGAGCGGGAGCGGATTTCGGCAGCGTCTTTTCGTCGTATCCAATGCAGTACTTATCAAGGAAAGCCTGATCAACCAGATTTTCCTTGATCATGACGTAGGCCATGCCTTCGACCAGAGCCGCGTCCGTCCCGGGACGAATCGGCACCCATTCGTCTTCGTTGCCGAGCATCGAGTCCGTGTAGATCGGATCAATCATGATGACGCGCGGCTTGCCTTTGCCCAATGCGCAGGTCAGACCATAAGACTGACCACCGCCCGAAGCACGCGTTACGGCTGGGTTGTTGCCGAAAGCGACATAAAGTTTTGCGTTGGCAATCTGCTCCATGTAGGAGCCGACATTTGTGTCCTGACTCAAGGCAGCACTCGTGTAGCCGGTGGCGCTGAAGCTGCCGTACAGATACGGCCAAGCCATTTGGAACTGACCGGCTGAATAGTCGGAATGGAAATTGAGGTTGCCGCCGATCAATTTGAAGAAGCGTTGGGCGCATTTGCGTGAATTCATCGCAATGCCGTTGTTGCCCGAACCGTGATTGATGAAGACGGCTTCGTTTCCGTACTTCTTAATCACGTCCTTGAGTTTGTCAGCGATTTCGTCGAGAGCCTGATCCCAGGAAATCCGCTCGAATTTGCCTTCTCCTCTTTCCCCGACGCGTTTCATCGGATAAAGCAGGCGATCTTTGGAATAGACGCGCTGCTTAATGGAACGACCGCGCAGACAAGCACGCACCTGAGGCTGATCGTTACCGAAATTACAGACCTCGGGACGCCCCGTATTGTCGGTTTCAATTCGGATGATCTGCTTATTTTTGGTCACAACACGAACCGGGCAACGGCTGCCGCAGTTGACGGTACATGCCGACCACGTCACGGTTTCCTGGTCGTTCATGGCCTTAGCAACAGCCGTACGCAACGTTGAAAACGGCACGGCACCGAGCGCCGCCGTGCAGGCGGCGCCTTTGAGTGCACGCCGTCTCGAGACGAGTGCTTGCATGGTTTTTCTCCTGAGTCAATTTGCCGAAACGCACGACAGCGTTCGGTCATTTATCCGCGGTATCTCGTTATCGCGATACCGCTGTTTAATAGGATTCATTCTACGACTGAATCAAAATCAAATTCAAAAAGAAATGCAAGAGCGATCGATGCCTTCGTTGATTCATGTGCGACAACAAATGACGCATATACAGTTATTGTTCCAATGTCGCCGCAAGGAGATATATCGAAGCAAAATGAACCGAAGGTTTCGGAGACTTCAACATCAGCCGAACAAACGGCAAGGAACCAAAAGACAAACGCACCGACATCGAGGACAGCATGTTTTCGTACAAACTCACAATTAAGAATCGAAAGAGCCGCAAGGCCAAACTCGAGAAGTTTTATGACGCTCTCGAATCGAGCGATCTCACCAAAGCCGAAAAGACCCATATGAGAAAGCAGATTTCCTCAACCGTCAGGAACTTTTATGCGCTAGCAAAGAAATTCAATTGTCTGCCGATGACCATTAAGAGAACGTACGAAAACGCAAAAATCAGCATTCGGATTAAGCTCATGCACGCTGGCACATTGGATGCTCTGGGTGATCATCTCATCCGACTGTTTGATATGAAATACTATACGCCGGTTCAATTGACGGTCACTTTCCCGAATCCTGCAGGCGACGACCTTTCAGCTGCGATCGAATTGACAAATGCAGTCAAACAGAAAACATAGAATCAATATATAACGTTTACGTATTGACTTAGCCTCCCTGCCGCCGAGAGAGATTTACTCCTTTGCTCTTTCGGCGGCAGTTTTTTTGTCGCCAACGCAGGCTAACCCTTGCTTCTGTTGACTTAGCACAGATCAGCACCGCGCAGTCTGACAACTTCTACTTTATCGACAAAGTATTGCTCTGAGTTTCGACAAAATATTTCCAGAGACTCGAAACAGCAACAGTCAGCAATGTTCGCTTAAGTGAGGATGAAAATATCGGGCTTCATCCTAGAGTGAATTGCTTATTTGAAACAAAATTAATTCTTTAACCTCATTTATTCATTGACAATTACGAATAAATACTGTTAAACTCGCCCCATCTAACTAGGAGGCTACAAATGACCGAATCCTTTAAGGAACTTTACGCTAACCTGCAGCGTCAGCAGGAAGAACTCAAGAAGCAGGCTCAGGAAGCCAAGGCCGAAGCCATCGCTTATGTTCAGGAAATCATTACCGACTTCCAGATCAAGAGTTCCGATCTGAAGTTTGCCGATGATCCCGTTGTCGTTACCACGGTTAAAAAGACCCGCGGCAAATCCCCGATCAAGTATCGCCTTCCCAACGGCGTTGAATGGACCGGCAAGGGCAATATGAAGCGTGAAGTGCGCGCTTTCCTTGAAGCCAACAACATGACGCGTGAAGACCTTGATCAGTTCCTGACCGAACAGTTCAAGAAGTAATCCGCCTTCAAGCGAAATGAAAGCCTCCTTGGGAAACCTCGGAGGCTTTTTTGGATTGCGGCAAAAGTTACTTCAACTGTCTGGCAATAATCGTACTGAACCTCGGACAAAGTAGTCGTCAAATTCGAGCCAACGGCTTTGGCCAAGAACACTTTGACGACTACTCGAGAGCTTCCAGTGTTTCGGCAATGAACGGATCGTCTGATTGCCCGAAAGTCTCGCGCAAAAGTCGGGAGATGCGGTTGCTCGCGCAACCGTATCCGAAAGCATCGTTCAACAACCCCGGATCGCCTTTGATCAGGTTCAAGATGTCTTTGTCCGTCAGCTCTGTCAAAACGTTTTCATTCCCGAGAAGCGCCTGACGAACGTCATATGTCGTATCCGTACACAAGGTCTCAACAGCCTCCGTCGGCAGCGCATCCCGGCGGGCGACTTCGCTTCGCACTGCACGTGACGGATGCTTGGCCAGTCGGATCACCAACGGTGTCGTTTCGTTGTTGGCAGGAAGTTCACGGGCTATGTTCTCGAGCCCATCGACCGGGATCATCAGTTTTGGAGCGTCGCTTATCGCAATCACCGCACCAGTCTTTTCTTCTTTCTTCAGAAAAACTAGCGCATAGACATAGTCTTCAGGCCGGCCGTATAGATCAAGACCGAAGGCTGAAGCACTGCGGCGGCGTCGCGGAATCGTCATGCGCCGCTTTGGCAGATCGTCGTCAACGTCCCCCAATCGAGCCTGCAGAAGCCGTGTCTGCTGGCGAACGCTCAAGTCCGGATGATCATAAAAGTGAGCAATCAGACGACGCGCTTTTTCCAGAATCGTTTGAATCTCTTTTTCGATTGAATTGATGCGCTCCAATTCTTCAACGGTACGCGGTCGATCACTGCACTGCTGCGCGCAGTTGCGTTTGGCCTGAATCGCGGCATCGACCATCGAGTCCATTGTGTTTTCAATGAGCTGACCGTCTTCGCGGGCAAATGCCACGGCCTCGTCAAAAGTAAGACAAACGATTGCCGGAGCGTTGAGTGAAAGATTGTTCTTGACGTCGTGAGAAGCGTCGCCGGCCAATCGTCTGACTGTTTCAGCACTCAGGTTTGGTTCGCCGGCAGCTGCAGCACGCAAACGCGCGTCCGGATGACGAGCAAGCAGATTCATGAAAGAGGCTCGCTCGGCCGCCTCTTCCGGCATGGAGGCTTCCACGCCTCCCCAGCGAACCAAATCCGTCACGAAGTCCGTTGACACCGCTACGGTGATCGACTCGATCCAATCGGTTACATTGGCCTGTCGCTTTCCGCACATCAAACCGATGCCGCATGGGGCAAGCTTGAGCAGATCGTTGTAGCCGGGAAAACCGGGCTGCAGGATCAGCGGCAGATTCCGATCGGATTGTTGCGTGTTTATTGGGTTTTGAAACATAGTCGATATTCCTCTCGAACACCTTGTTTAGCACTCGACAAATTTTTTGTCATGTGCATCGTAACGGAGGATGCGTCGTTTTGCGACTCACACGCAAAATAAGCCAACACATCGGCCTTTCTGACGAAAAATACATCCCGCCAAACGGAACTCAGAAGCGACAGTCTTTGACGCACAGCCTGTCACAATGATCGTATGTCAAATGCCCTTTCAAGGAACTGCAATGACCGATCAAATCCAATCTTCACCCGTCGGAGCCCCGGACTCATCCTCCGAAAACGCCCTCGCCCAATGGCAGGAACTGCCGCTCTTCCTGTTTCGAAAACGTATCAAATCGCTTGCCCTGCTGCGTTACGGCGACACCTCCGTGCGTCTCAGTTCACCGGCAGTGGACTACATACTGTCTGCACAATATTCGCCTACGCGTCACACGTCCGACGGCATCTCGCCTGCCGTCATCATTGAAGAGACGGAAATGACCTACACGGCAGAACCCACGTCGGTCCCGGAACCGCAGCGCGCCGTCTGGGAGATCCTTGCCAAAAGCCCGTCTTACGAAATGCGAAAAACGGCAGCCGGCCGCGGCCTTAAGGTAGAAACGTTCATCGAACTTCTCTCCGATCGGGCCTTCTCTGTACGCGAAACCGTGCTCGACAACATTGACGGACTCGAGACGCTTGCTTCAACTGAAGGCGGCCGCAAGGCGCTCGCTCTTGCCCTCAAAGATCGAACGCTACGCAATACGGTGCGTCACCGCATCCGTGACATTGACGAACGGGCTGCCGCCGTCATCCGGCCTTTACTTATTCGTGCCGTGACCGAAGGCGACGCCGTTGATGGCGAACCGACTCCTTTTGAGCTGGTGCTCAATCCAGACAGTGATCCCTTTACGGTCGTTCTTACCGAACCCGATGCTCTTGAAGCGACCATCGACTGCCTGCTCGATGATGACGACTTTGACGATTCCTACGGCAAGTGCGTTTCCGGCTCTTTTGTTGTCAACGCAGATACCTCCCATATCATCGAAAAACTTGCCTCAGACCCTCGTGAACCCGTTCGCATGTTCGCCGCCCATTACGCCCATCCTTCCTCACCCGCGCTGCGCAAGCTTGCGTTTGATGTCAGTCCGGCAGTTCGTCGTTGCGTCACTTCTGAACCGGCGGGTTTTACCAATGAAGAGCGAATCGCCTTCTATGGAAATGATCCGGAGCGCCTCATCGAATACGTCGACAACCTCGAGGAGCTTCCGGCAACGACCGACTTTATGCGCTCACTGCTCGCCGACTCCGATCCTACGGTCGTTCTACACACCACGCGAAAAATCGAAGCCCTGATTGCACAGGCGATCGAAGATGCCGAGGAGTTTGGGGACGATGATGACGAAGAGGATGAAGACGATTTCGAGCTGGAACGCAACGGATTTGACCCCGACTGGGACCTGGACTATCGACATCTGTACGGTGACTCCGAGGAAGATGACGATAATGACGAAGAGAAGGACGAGGAAGACATCAACAAAGAAGTCGACGCGCGCAATCTTAGGTTGCCGCTTTTCGACGACAAACCCTAAACCAACCAATTAACACACCGGTTCACTCTTTTTTGCCCGTGTTTCCTTCGATGCGAAACCGGGCTGTTTTTTTCTTCAACCGGTGTAGTTACTGAAGCTGTAGAAGCTTCCAGATCGGTCAACAATACCTTGTTTGACTCGCATAACTAATTAGTTTTGTCACACCACGCCCAACTAAAACCTCTCACTTCCGCATAATTTTCTTCCACCATTCTTCGTGTCTGTACTTGACCGGCGAGAACCGCACCTTACCGTCTTTCTCCATCGCCCAGACATCAGATACTTCACGGGGCAGAATCAAATTGAAGCCGGCAAACACCTCCTCGACGTCTTCTGACTCAGTGATTCGTACGGCAGCGTTCAACACGGCGCGTTGCCGTGCCCGCCAGGCACGATGCCAACGCTGCTTGTCCTTCTTTTCGCTTGCAACTTTGACAAAGGATGTAATCGGGTTGTAACGGTGGGATCGAGACATTTTTTAACCGAACCTTAAGTTTCTTTTCCGGCAAGCCTAAGGTCTCTTGCGTCAGACTCAGACGCAATCAAACAATCGTGAGCATGCGTCATAAAATGACGCATTAAGCATTACCTTACTTCTCGCAACCAGTCGATTGGCTGGACTAACAGAAGTAAGGAGACCCACGCATGTGGTCGCAAATACAACGCAAACTCTACGATCTCATTGATCCCAATCTCAAACTGCAAGTGCACTGTGCCGTATATCCGGGCGGCGGCAGGACGTGCCTAAACGGCATTCCTCGTTTCTGGGTAAAGCTTGGTGGCGAAGTCATTTTCGATTGTCTGCACGACTACATTTTTATGTGGCAAGACAAAAACTTTGACATCGGCAACCTTCCTCTCGAAGACGACATCGCCTGGTGCTGCGGCATTGTCATACGTTACTTTCAGGCGCCTGTCGACTGCCTCATGACACTGCACGACCGTTTCGGCCTTACGGACATTCTTTTGGCAGCAGACCGGCGCATCGGCAAACGCCGGTGGCCGGAAATCTACGCAACGCGCTCCGAAGCGGCACAAAAAGTTTTAGTCGCCCGCGGCTACGTACCACCCGCCGAGAATGAGGCCAAGCTCGAAGCGGAAATTCAGAACGTTTTGGACACCTTCGCGGCAAGCAATACCGCTCTCAAATCTCTTTAGGAGCCGACCATGCACCTTCTCAAAGCCGAAGAAATCCTTCGCATTCACGATGCCGTTTTAGAGCGATTCGGCGGCCTTAAATCTCAGCCGATGACACCTGACGCGGGGCTTTCCAAAGCGCAGGCGCTTGTCGGTCGAATTCGTACTGCGATGACTTACAACACAGCCTACGACTGGAACAACGTGTTTCTGTGCGCAGCCTTTCAGACCCACTGCATCGCTCGTGCTCACGCTTTTGCCGACGGAAACAAACGCACGGCACTCAACGCCGCAGGACTCCTATTAAAACGCGCCGGATACGCAATCAAGGACTCCGAAAAACTTCCTCTGCTGTTGGTGGAAGTAGCGCAAGACAGGATCAAGATGGAAGAAATCGCCGCTCGCCTACAAGCTGAAATGACCGTCGCCGAGAAGTCAACAGCCGGTCGAGCCCCCTACGATCAATTCGCCGATCTCGCATACATGAAGATTGACCCACAAACGCTGCGGCTCCTTCGCGATTTCGCCGAAGAACGAACCGACAGTCCGACGCTGTGCATCATCGGATCTTCACGCTGGCTCTCGATGGACCCCTCGGGACTTGCCTGGGTGAATGTTCAGGAAACGTTGCGCGAACGCCATCCGGAATGGTCTTTTGTCACGTTCGACTGCGGAATTCGGGCCTTCAATAAAGACAAGCGCGCTGACGTCGTCAACTCAGCGCTCACCATCATTGAATCGGCCGACCTTCTGCACCTGCGCGGTCCTTCCTCGTTTATGCACAGCTGGCCTGAAGACTTCGAGACCGTCATGCGGGCGCTCGACGAGCGTGCCCAAGCAGGAAAACGCACGATCGTCACGGCAGACGAATCCGTCGCAAAAACATTCATGCGGTACAACCGTCCCGTGCCGGTCTTTTTCGTTAGTGCCCTGGTCGCGGATTTTTCAATGGAATCATTGGACAGATAAACCACTTTCGAGGAAACATATATGCTCGGAGCCATTGTCGGCGACATCATCGGTTCGCAGTTTGAGCACGCGAACCACCTTTCGAAGACATTCGATTTGTTCACGCCCGATTGCTTCTACTCGGACGACACCGTTCTGACGCTTGCCGTCTGTCAGGCACTTTTGGACACCGACGGTCAAGTCGACCATCTCGCCGCAGCTGCAGACAAACACCTTGCAGATTTTGCCAATACCTATTGGAAGCTCAGCTACGGCAGTCAGTTCAACCGCTGGCGCATTGCCGAAGTCCGAATACCCTACTTTAGCTGCGGTAACGGCTCGGCGATGCGCGTGAGCGGCTGCGGCTTCGCGGGACACACGCTCGATGAAGTCCTCGCTCTTGCCGACGCTGTCACGGCAGTGACACACAACCATCCGGAGGGTCTTAACGGTGCGCGAGCGGTAGCCGCCTGCGTTTTCCTTGCACGCTCCGGTCACGACAAAGCCGCCATCAAAACCTTCATGGAACGCCACTTTTATGGCCTGTCTTTCACGCTCGACGAAATTCGACCAATCTACTGCCGAGGCAAGATGCTTAACACCTGCCAGAACTCCGTACCGCAGGCCTTGCAGTGCTTTTTCGAGTCGACGTCCTTTGAAGACACCGTGCGAAATGCGGTGAGTCTCGGCGGAGACAGTGATACGTTATGTGCCATTGCGGCAAGTATTGCCGACGCTTATTACGGCATACCGGATGAGATCGCTCAATCAGCTACTCGATACCTGGACGACAACCTGCGCAATGTTCTTGCTTCGTTCGAGCGCAGATTCCGGTTATGACTGCCAGCGACAGTGATAGACGCAAGAGGCTTTAACTTTGAGGCGTCGGACGAAATTAACTTTCGTTTCTGCACCAGATTTTCAGCTACATCGCAAACAAAAGACACCATGTACTCCACGACCCGTATCAGCGCCGCCTTTGCTCTCGCCGCTCTCGTACACGAAAAGCAAAAGCGCAAATCCACCGACATTCCGTACATCAGCCATCCCATGGCCGTAGCCGCTCAGGTAGCCGTTTGGGGCGGCTCGGAAGACCAATTCATTGCGGCGCTTCTGCACGATGTTGTCGAAGACGGCGGTGCGCAGTACAAGCCTGTCATTGAAGAACACTTTGGCAAACACGTTCTTGATCTCGTCATGGCATGTTCGGACGCGGCACCGCAGCGAGGTCAGCCCAAAGGCGCATGGATCGAACGCAAAGAAAAGTACATCGCCAATCTGCGTTCGGCTGCGGATGAAGTGCTTCTCATCAGCGCCGCCGACAAATGGCACAACCTCGCAAGCATTCTTGCCGACGCCAAACAATTGGGCGAAGTGGTCTTCGATCGTTTCATCCGGCAAGACTTTGAGCGCACCGATAAGAAAAAGATGGTTCTCTGGTACTACAAGGAGTTTCTTGCCGTCTACCGCGAGCGAAACGTGCCGGTCGTTGTCGAACTCGAAAACCTGCTTAGCGAAATTGAGAACGTCACAGGCCAAAAACGCTGACACTCTTTCAACGCACCTATCTGATTTCAACCCCTTGAAACCACTTACGGCCGGTCTTTGGATCGGCCTCTTTTTTTGTTTTCGCTGCCGTCTATCCCATATGTTTTTCTGACGAATCGAGAATATTCATATACGTCAGAAATTGACGCATAGGGTTTCACAATGTCACTTACCAACAATCGACACGTAAGCCTGTCATCATGAAATTCTCCGACCTGAAATCTTCCATCCTCGAGCAATTCAAGACCACGAACGAAGTCGTACCGTTCATCGTCGGCAAGCCCGGCGGTGGAAAAAGTTCCTGCGCACGTGAAATCGCTCAGGAACTTGCCGCAACCCACAAGATTTCTGCTGAGCGCATCATCGAATTTAATCCTTCCTTGCGAGAGCCCTGTGACGTACTGGGGTTGCCGCAATTTAACGGTGATTGCACCAAGTGGCTTCCGCCCGAAGAGTTCTGGGCCCTGCGTCAGGGCGTGGGTCCCTGCGTACTCATTCTCGAAGAACTGAGCGACGCCGACATGAACATGCAAAACCCGCTCTGCCGCGTGGTGCTCGATCGCTGCGCCGGGCAACTGCATTTGTCGGATGAACTCTTCATTATTGCTACAGGAAACCGAACCGAAGATCGTTCGGGCGCCAACCGCCTGAGTACGAAACTTGCCAATCGCATGCGCGAGATTGAGTTCACCGAAAACCTCGACGATTGGCTCGAGTGGGCGCAGAAAAACGACATTCCCGTAAAGCTTCAGGCTTTTCTGCGCTTTCGCCCGAATCTGCTCTCCGACTTCAACCCCAAACGCAGCAAGAATCCGACGCCGCGCTCCTGGGCATCCGTCGCTTTGATCCCCGAATCAATTGAAAAGAAAAGCTCAATTTTTATGGAACACGTCGCAGGTTCTGTTGGCGACGGCGCTGCCGCCGAATACGTGGGCTTTTTGAAAATCATGAAGCGCCTGCCGGACGCCTCCAAGATCATCAGCGATCCGGACGGCGGATTGATTCCGGAAGGCAACGACGTGCAATGGGCGACGATAGCAAAGTTGAGTTCCGTTCTGACCGCTCACAACGCCGAGGCGATCTGGAAGTACACCATGCGCCTGAAACCCGAAATGACCGTGGCCGCCGCCAAGATGTACCTCTCGGCCAACCGAAAGGCCTTTACGTCTGCCAAAACCCGTGAAGGCAACAACCTCTACGGCACGGTGGTAGCTCGGTTTCTACTCGAGGGCGGTCTTTTGATCTGACGGCGCAAGGAGTAGAAAAATGTTTGAAACCAACGAGGATGCGCGCAGGAAGATCAGCAAAGCCGCCGTGGGACTACTCTTATGTCATCCGTTTTTCGGAAGCCTTCTCTATCGGCATGATGTCCTGATCTCGGAGTCTGTCGAGACGGCGGCCGTGACGCTCGATCGCACCATCTTGCTCAATCCGGAGTTTGTGAAGAAGTGCTCTGCGCCGCAGCTTGAGTTCTTACTCGCCCACGAGGTGATGCACGTCGTCTTTGCGCATATTGCGCGACGCGGTGACCGAGATCCTGTGATCTACAACATCGCTTGCGACGCCGTCATCAACGAAACTCTGATTGCAGAAGACGTGGGTGCATTCATCGATGGCGGCATCCGCATGGAAGGTGCTCAGTATCGCACGTCGGAGTCGATTTATAACGAAATCGCTCCCAAGTTGAAAACCCGGAAAATGCCTTCTTCCTCGAACGGCCAAGGCCAAACATTGCCCCTTTTTCCAGATGCGCCTGAGTCCGGCGTGAAAGACGACGCATCCGAAATTATGAGCGGCGTCTCCATCGGCTCTTCTCCCGTCAATGGGCATCTTTCCATCCGTGACCTTCCCGCGAAGGTCCGACAAATGACACCGGAGGAAATCAAAGAGCAAATCGAAGCCGGAAAGATTGAAATCGGTCAGGCGCTCACTACTACCAGGACCTGCGGGAACATGAGCGGCGCACTCGGTCGTTACGTCGCTTCGATGCTTGAGTCAAACCTTCCCTGGTACGAGCTTCTTGAACGCTACATGGTAAGCAAGGCCAATCAGCGCTACAACTGGAGCCGTCCGGACAAACGGCGTCTGAATATCGCCTATCTGCCGAGGCGTGAACGTTTCCCGTCCTTAGGAACGGTCGTGATTGGCATCGACGTCTCTGGTTCAATTTCCGACAAAGAAATTGCCGCGTACCTCGGCCATTGTCATCGCATTTTTGAGCTTTGTAGGCCCCGCAAGGTTTACGTCGTCTACTGCACGACCCGTGTGGAAGCCGTAGACAGATTCGAGGAAGACGAGCCGCTTGAACCTCGCAAAAACCTTTGGCACGGCGGCACGTATATGCCTGCCATCATGGATTGGATCGCAAAGAAAGAAATCGAAGCCGACATCTGCGTGACGTTTACCGACGGCTATACGGATTTCCCGTCCGAGAACCAGGTTCCCTGCCCGCTTGTTTGGGTACTGAGTACGGATGTCACCCCTGAAGAAGACGTGCACGGCGAGGTCATTCGCATTGAAAATCCTCAGGAGACTCGTCTATGACCGCACTCAAACACAAAGAACGCTGGAGTTTATCTTCAAGCACTGGCCTCGACGTGTTCTACGGTTCGCAGATCGAGACTTATCTACGCCAACACGCAGCCGATCTCGAACCCGGACGTCCTGTCCCCTATGGCGAAATTCCGGCGAGCTGTTTCTTTCTGTCGGTCAACTTTTATCAATATTCCTATGAATTGTGTAGTGCCGACGGTTCGCCTCTGGAATTTCGTATCGCAACAACGCACGTGTTCAAAAAGGACTCGCCTGAACGCTACGCTGAGGCCAAGGCGAAGTTGCTCAAGAACCACCGCCATCCGTGGTTCAAGCTCCTCAACGGTATTTGCCGGATGTCCGAAACCGACCGAGAGCTTTTCCGAGACTTTTCCGTCAAGGACGTCAACCGAATGGCTTGTTGGGTATGGGAACGCGTCGCCGGCCTGGACAAGTCGTTTCGTGCTTACGCTTTCAGCGTAATCATGACCTTGCTTGAAGGCAGACTTGCCATCGAGTCGCTCGTAGCACGAGCCCGCAACGGGATGCTGCCTGAGCGCCTTAAGCCGGCCTCTTTCGTCTTCAATGAACTCAAGCCGGACATCGAGCAACTCCTAGCAGAATCGTCCCTCATAAAAACAACGCCGGTCATGCGCAGCCGCTTCAAGGATCCGATCGGCGTCTCGCACTGCTTGCCTCTTTTTGAGAAGGCCGTGGGAACGCTCGCTTGCGTTGCCCCGCATGACCCGGAAGTTTTGAAACATCGCCCCGCGTACTTTGTTCTTCAGACGTCTAACGGCTGGAAACTGTACTTTTCCGACATACGAGACGACAAGCCCGAGTTCGTGGCTTTCGGCAAAGGCCGCATCGAAAACTTCGAAAAGAAAATCTGCGACAAGGCCAAAGCGCATCTTCTGGAAATCCTACTGCATCAAACCGGAAAAACCTTTGCTTTGCAAAATCTTGGACAGGAACGTTTTTTTGACGTCCGGCCCGTGCCGACATCCGACGTGTCGACCCTCGCCGTTTACGAAGACATGCTTGCCCATTACAAAGAGAGCATCGCAAAACTCCTTATCCCGCCGCATGGCCGCCGAATCCGCGACCCCAAGGAAAAGGAAAACTTCGAGAAGATGTACGACGTGATGCGTGAAGCTTTCGGGCATTTCTTTCCGAGCAATGAGAAGCACGTTTAAGGAGCGGTCATGATTGGACACAAGGAAAGGACGTTCTTCTACCCGTTGCAGCTGCGCGATTTTGTGCGGGAGCACGGCGCCGCTCTGCCTATCGGAGTGCCGATTGCGCTTGACGCCCTCCGACAGGAACGGTACTGCATCGTTCGCCCGAACCGATTTCGCTTCTACCACGAACTCTGCGGCGCAAACGGACTGCCTCTCAATTTCTTTATCTCAATGCGTCATATTTTCACGGGAGCCTCACCGGTTTTCTACGCCTCGGCTAGAGCTGAACTCATGCGCATGGGCGAGCATCCGATGTTCACGCTCGTTGACAATTGGGATCCGCTGCAGCGATTCGGCCTAAGACGAAACAACCGTCCGCAGCTGCAGATGCCGTTGCACGTCCGAACCATTGCTCGAATGGCCGAGTTTGTTTGGGAAAAGCTACCCTTTCATAGCGTTTATTCCCGTCGGCACGCCTTCAGCCTCGTCATGACGGTTCTTGAAGGCAGACTGACGCTTGAAACGTTGGTGGAACGTGCCCGCAACGGGTCGTTGCCTAAGAAATGGAAACCAATGACGTTCTCGTTTCAAAACGCCGAGTTGGCAACCGATCGGCTTCTAAACCGAACTTCACTTCTTGTACCAAGTCCGAGGGCAAAAAGCCGCTTCCTTCAGAACGATGACATTCAGTTCTGCGTGCCGCTCTACTCGAAATTCTGCGGATCGTTTGCTTGTGTCGCTTCTGAGAACACGGATTTGTTCGAGGATCTGCCCGCCTACTTTGTCGTCCAAACTGGCAAGGGATGGCAACTGCTTCTTTCGGACAGTCGGGCTCCCAAGCCCGAGGCAGTGGCTCAAGGCAAAGGCCTGGCTGCGAAATGTCAGACAAAAATTCTTGCCGCGATCACGCAACATTTGATCTCGGCACTTTTAAACGAAACCGGGCAGCCGAGCTTGTTGATGAACCTTGCGCATGTGCGATTTTTCAAGATCAACTTGGTGCCCATGACACCGACCGATCGGGTGAAATGTTATGAAGACGTGTTCGACCATTACATGAAAAAACTTCATAAAGTGTTTGTGACGCCCGAAAAGTACACGGATAAAAATGGAGACGACGTAAAGGCCGAGCTAGAGGTCAAGGTCTATCGGGTCATCCAAGAGGCTTTCGAAACGTTCTTCCCTGCCTTTGGCAAAGGCCTACAATCGACTAAGAAAGTCAATTGAGACTTTTTCAGTAAGGAATCAAAAATGCTTATCACCATCCGAAACGGCAAAGCTGAACTGCGCAACGACAACGGCAGTCTTGTGCGCACCATGGGTTCGTCGAACGTTGTGAGCGTTTCGATGAATTCCAACCAAGAACTTGTCGGCATTGTCTATGCCAGCGGCAAGGCAGAAATTCGCCGCATCAACGGAGTTCTGCTTCGTACGCTCGAGCCTAAAGATGCGGTCGACATTTCGTTTAGCGGCGATCAGGTGGCAATACGCATGAGTAACGGCAAGACGCGGGTACGAAAAGCGGCCAACGGTGTACTTGTGCGGACTATTTGATGATGCAATATAGACTTCGCCTATCGATTAGCCGATGATCTCTGCAGAAAACCCACTGATTCACACTGTTAATCAATAATATTTCAATGATTGCACCTTTGGATACTCTCACCGTCGAAATTGATTCCGACGTACTTGCTCAAGCTGAAAAGGTCTGTACTGACATTGGCATCACGTTGCAAGACGCTGTGAATATGTTCCTACGGGAAACAGTTATTCAACAGCGTTAGCCCATGGACACGATGGATTCGGAACTTCCGGAGACGCCGGAACTGAAACGAGACAAAACTCAGAGTCTCCGCATCTCGGCCTGACTTTCACACAACCGCGGCCTACGGCCCATTTCGTAGACTGAGCGGCCGTGGATGTGGAAAAGTCTCTTCTGGAAGGCCGATTGAACTTGGACTATTGAGAGGTGTCCGTTTTTGTACATGGATATCCTCATCCTTTTTTCGATCATCTCCGAAAAGTGAAATTTTTGCCCCAACCTGTGGCAGGCGTCTTTTCACGTCTACAGTCATAATCCAACGCATCAAAAGTCACATTCCTTTGCGGGCTCATTGAGTCCGCAAAGGTAACAGAACAAGGAAGACAAAGATGCAAAAAAGGAAACTGGGCAATCTGGAAGTATCGGCCATCGGTGTCGGCTGCATGGGTTTTTCTCACGGATACGGCAAGGTGCCGGAAGCCGACTACAGCATCAACGCGATGCGCAAGGCTTTTGAAGCAGGTTGCAACTTTTTTGATACGGCCGAGGTCTACGGTGACGTGGTGTTCTATCCCGGTCACAACGAAGAACTCGTCGGCAAGGCTCTTGGCTCCGTACGCAAGGAAGTGGTGCTCGCCACGAAACTGCACCTGCGTCCCGATGAAGTAGCGACTAGCCCAAGTGTGTACGACGCCGTCAAAGCGCATCTCGTTGCGTCAATGAAGCGTCTGGCGACGGACTACGTTGACCTCTACTACCTGCACCGCATCAACGAGGAGGTGTCGTTTGAGGAAGTGGCCGCCGCTATGGGTCGATTGATCGAAGAAGGTCTGATCCGCGGTTGGGGTCTATCGCAGGTCGATGTCGATACGCTTGCTAAAGCCCACGCTGTGACGCCCGTTTCCGCGGTTCAAAACATCTACTCCATGGTTGAGCGCGGCTGCGAAGCTGAAGTCATCCCCTACTGCGTTAGCCACAACATCGGCTTTGTCCCCTTCTCTCCGATTGCGAGCGGCTTCCTGTCGGGCAAAGTAACGGTTGACACCAAGTTCGAGGAAGTCGACGACGTGCGCAAGTTCGTTCCGCAGCTCAAAAAGGAAAATATTGCGGCCAACCAACCGATTCTTGATGTGCTTGCCGACTTTTCCAAGCGCAAGAACGCCACCAATGCGCAGATTTCGCTGGCCTGGATGCTTCACAAGTATCCCAATGTGGTACCGATCCCCGGCTCCAAGAATCTGGAACGAATTCTTGAGAACCTGGGTGCCGCCAACGTCTCGCTTACGGACGATGAGTTCACTCAGCTTGAGACGGCCTTGAACGCCTGTACCGTCCACGGCCACCGCGGCTTTGTGGAGACGGAACAGCATACGTTTGGGAACAACTGGAAGAAGAAAGAATAGAAACCCAGATTGGTTTTGAATCACTGAAATTAAACGCTCTTCGATCATTGAGATCGGAGAGCGTTTGTGTTTGAGCATTCAGCCTGCGCCCGAACTTGACGATCGACTCCGTCAGCACAAAGCCGACAGAGCCGAAAAGTTCCAGGCTTAGGCGCCGCGTACCGTCACGGGGGTTCCGCTGGGTTTGGCGTGAGACGGAGCTTTGATGACCAAACTCGGATGTGTATTGTCACCGTTCGGAAGCGGAGCGATTGCATCGACCTTGCCGAACTTGCGACGCAACTCCTCAATATCACCGAAGACAATTGCGCGTTCCGGGCAGCTCTCAACGCAAACCGGGTTTTCTCCCTTGGAGGTACGAGCCACACAGCCGTCGCACTTGAGCATCTTGTGCGCCTTTTCGTCCAGACGGGGCACACCGTATGGACAAGCTTTGGCACACATGCCGCAGCCGATACACTTGGCACGATCAATCACGACCAAGCCGTCCTCGGCGCGCTTGAAGTGTGCCTTTGTCGGACAAACCTTTACGCAGGCGGGATCCGCGCACTGATTACAGCCTATGCTGACGTAGTATGCAAAGACATCCTGTTTCCAGAGTCCTTCGGGCGTCTTTTTCCAGGTACCGCCTTCGACTTCCATCACGCGACGAAGATGCAGACCGACGGGCGTGTTGTTCAAATCGGAACAAGCCACCTGACACGTGCGGCAGCCGGTGCATTTGGACACATCAATGAAAAAACCTTTTTGTGCCATTTTCTTTCCTCCTTAAGCTGCCTTGCGAACATCCACCAGAATCGTGTGCTGCGCATTGCCTTTGGCAAGCGGGCTCGGACGATGGTGCGTAAGCGTGTTGATGTTGCCGCCGATATCGACGCGTTTACCGTTGATTTCGACGGGCTTGTACCAGGCACCCTGAGGCATGGTGACAACGCCGGGCATGATGCGGGAGGTCACGCGTGCGGGCAGCCGCACGATGCCGCGATCGTTGAAGATCTCGACTAAGTCGCCCTCTTTGATCTTACGCTGTGCGGCGTCAATCGTGTTGATCCAGACGCTGTCGGGGTGAATGCTTCGGAGTTGCGGCAAATTGTGGAAAGTGGAATGAATGCGTCCGTGACCGTGGAAGCCGAAGCACTGCAGCGGATATTTCTTCTGCAGAGCGTCGCCCGGCATTTCCCAGCTGCGCCAGAACACGGGGATCGGCGAAATGACGTCTCCCTTGGGCAGCTTCCAGTCGGCAACGCGTTTTGCGAGCTGTTCGGAATAGATTTCGATCTTGCCCGACGGCGTCTTGAGCTTGTTCTTGACGGGATCCTTACGGAAGGCTTCCAACGCGATGGGATCCTTGCGAACGCCCCAAAGCTTGGCCATACCCTGCTTCCAGAACGTCTCAAAATCAGGCAAGCCGGGAATCTTCTTGCGTGACTCTTCGTAGCACCACTTCACCCATTCGAACTGAGAGCGGCCTTCGGTGAACTTTTCCTCGATGCCCATCTTGGCGGCGATCAGACGACAGATTTCAAAGCTCGACTTCTGTTCGAACTGCGGTTCGACGGCCTTCTGAATGGCGAGCATCACGGTGGTGTCGCCATGGCTGCCGCCGAGCGTTGCCATATCGTCGGTTTCGGGACCGAGCGTATCTGGCAAGAGAACATCGGCGTACCGGCACGAAGGCGTCATCATGTTGTCGCACACGATAATGAACTCGACCTTGGATTCATCCTGAAGAATCTTATGCGTCCAGTTGCTGTCGCCGTGCTGGTTGATGAGCGTATTGCCGCCTGAGTTGACGATCATCTTGATGTTGGTCGAAAGCTTCTCAACACCCTTGACACCGTCGGTCGTGCGCGACATTTCTGTGCCGCGCAGAATGGCGTCCGTCCACATAAAGACCGGAATGGAAGCCTTGACCGGATTCTTGAATACGGGCAGATAGACGGCCGGAAACGGCGTATTGCCTTCGTGTTCGCCCGAATTGGTACCGGGCAAACCGACCTGGCCGAGCAAAATCGGGACCATGGCGATGGCGCGAGCCGTCTCTTCGCCGTTGGCTTGACGTTGCGGGCCCCAACCCTGCGAAACGAAAACGGGTTTGGTCGTGCCAAGTTCTTTTGCAAGCGCCTTGATAGTCTCAACGGGAATGCCGGTGATGCGGGAGGCCCATTCAGGTGTCTTGGGCGTACGGTCCGGACCTTCACCCAAAATGTAGCTGCGGTAATCACTGCCCTTCGGAGCCGATGCGGGCAGCGTCTTGGCATCAAAGCCGACGCAATACGTATCCAGGAACTTTTGGTCAATCCAACCGTTGCGGATGAACTCATAGGCCAGCGCGCCGACCAGAGCCGCGTCGGTGCCGGGACGGATCGGAATCCACTGATCGGCATGCGTGGCGGCCGTGTCGGTGTAGCACGGGTCAATGACGATGGTACGCGGACGCTTGCGATCCATGGCCGCGTCAATCTGATAACCTTTGCCGCTGCCCGAAGGTCGAGTCGACGAGAAATTGTTGCCAAAGAGCACGTACAAAGAAGCATTGGCGATTTCAGACGGCAACGAGGCGGCACGGCTGCCGTAGGTGAGCGGGAAGGATTCCTGCAGCTGCGCATTGGAATACGAGCCGTAGTACTTCAGATAGCCGCCGTTCAAATTCATAAGACGCTGCCAAGCGCGGCGGGAGCTCACGATGGACTGCTGACCGGAGCAATACTGCCAATAGACGGATTCGGGACCGTACTTGTCGAGGATGCGCTTCCACTGCTTGGCGATGATGTCGGTAGCTTCGTCCCAAGAGATGCGCTCAAATTTGCCTTCGCCGCGTTTGCCGACGCGTTTCATCGGGTACTTCAGGCGATCGGGCGAATAGATGCGCTCGCGCATGGAGCGACCGCGCTGGCAAGCCCGAATCTGACGAGGACCGGCCGGATTGTCCGGTGAGGTATTGTCCGTCTCAATGCGAATCACTTGCCCGTTTTTGGTAATGCAGCGCACCGGGCAACGTTGCCCGCAATTGATCACGCAAGCACACCACTTGGTTTCTTCTAGGTTGTCAATTGCCGCGGATACAGCTTGTGCAACAGGCGTCAGCACAAAACCGCCCGCTGCCGCAGCTTTCAAGAAGTCGCGGCGACCGAGCATGAAGGTCGACATGTTTTTCTCCTGAGTCTGGGATTTTATGGGCTGTAAGTATCTTTTTTAGCTTTTTTCAGCAACAAAACCCGCAGCTTATGGAAAATTTTATCTAGACCTTGCTTGTTTGCGATTTTTCTTTGCGGTTACGTTGACACAGGAATAATCACGGACATTCGTTTACATGCGCTATTCATTTGCGCCATTACCAACCCGATCCATCTTTGGCCGACTTAGCGTTATTCCGATAAGGCATATCGGCTAGTCAATTTGTGTTGTCGCAATCTTTCTCTGAATTTTGCTAAACGTAAGTAATTATTTCAATTAGCCTTCTCCTTTTGATTAACGTTGCTCATTACAGGGAGGAAATTATGAGCACACAACTCAGAAGCTGGCTGATTGTGCTGGCTCTCGGTCTGGCTCCTTGTAATCCGGGCTTTTTTAAATTCCGCGCCCACGTCCCGTTTACAGTTTCTTGTGCGTCAGTTGTTGACGCACTATCATCCACAATACCACCATCGAAAGACCTCTTTTCTATGGTGGCAACATGACTGAATCCTCCTCCAGTACGCACGACACACCGGCTTCTTTAAAAGAAGCACTGCATCTGGCGATTGATAGCCTACCAACGCAGTCGAGCAGCTTCGGACAAATCTCGGCTGGGCTTGTTCTTGAAGCCATCAACCGTCTTCAATTCAAAGGTTTTTCGCAGGACGATCAGCTCGCTGCAATCCTGTGGACCTTACCTCGCAAAGAAGCGCTTTGCCTTGCTCCGAACTATCTGATCGCAGATGTTGATGCGGTTTCCAACCTTTGGGAGGTCTTCTTAATTCATTTAAGCTATCAAATTTCTTCAGATCAGCTTTCGGCGGCGACAATCGGTACCGCCATTTCCAAAGCCCCTGCTCGAGCCCGCTCCATTCTCTCGGTGTTCCTCACCGTGGCCAACGAGCACTGCTGCCGTTCGATGAGCACCGATATTCCGAACACCGTCAGCAAGCCGTATCTGCAAAAGCTTCTTGCCATTGCACGAGCACTCGAAAAAAACGCGGTCGACACCACGGCCGACGACCTGGTCGCTTCCGTTGAAAACGCCATCGACAAGGCTCACCTGACAGATGATTTGACCCCGGAGCGCACCTGGGTTTGGCAAATCAGAGCTCTTACGAATCTTTCTGCCAAAGACGCACAACCGGTTGTCGAACTGCTTCGCCGCATCCTTCGTTACATGTGGCTGACCACCGGCAGCTATCCCGACAACCTTGGTGACCATACGGAATTCTTCGTCCGTATCGAACGAAGCCGAAACGGCGTCAAAGGTTCCGTTGACCGCCTGATGGCTTCGATTGCCGCACGATTCGGAAAGCTCTTCGACATCCGCAAGGTCAGGTTTTCGGACAAGCTTCACGACGTTCAATGGAGCCGCCGATCCATTCATTCCTGGGCAGAAGGTCTGCGCCATCAAGCGGTGCATGATCGACTGCTATCAGACACACATGCCGATCCGCTCGCTGCAATTGCAAGTTTCGACGAGGACAGCACAGTGGCCGACCAACTCAAAACCTTCTACAACAAATTTATACAACTTAAGGAGCAACCAACATGACAGCCTTCTCTTTTTCCGACCTCCGCATCAAATCGATGCAAATCAAGGGCGAACGGCCCCTCATTGTGATCCTTTCGGGCGCCGGACTTTCGGCCGAAAGCGGCATTCCCACATACCGCAATGCCGACAACAACTGGAATCGCACGGACAGTATGGATTCCGGCGACATGAAGCATCGCCCTCAGCTCGTGTTTGATTCGATCAACCGCCGCATTGAAGCCTACGATCAGGCCAAACCCAACGCCGCGCACATCTCGATTGCCGAATTCAAGAAAAAGTGGCGCAACAAGGCCGACATCATCCACATTACGCAAAACATCGACACGCTGTGCGAAGAAGCGGGCGACGCGGGTGTCTTTCACCTGCACGGATCGTTTCTGACGAGCCGCTGCACGGAATGCGGAGCAACTTTCCCCCGCATGGGACTCTACAAGGAAGGTAACGTGTGCCCAGCCTGCAAAGCCTCCGGCTGGTCCGTTCGTACCGACGTGGTGCTTTTCGGCGAACAGCCGCACGGCCTCGATTGGATTCCCGGCGTCTTGCGCCGAGCCGATGTGTTTCTTGCCGTCGGAACCTCCGGCATGGTCTATCCGGCAGCAGGCTTTGTAACCGAAGCTCGTCGCCGTAATTGCCGCACTCGCATTCTCATTGCCAAGGATGCACCTTTGGACGGATTTCATCCGCTTTCGACCGATAACGACTCTGTCGGACACTTCACGAAGTTTGTAAGAGGCAATGCAACGACCGTTCTGCCTGCCGTGCTTGAGACGCTGGGCAATTGGATTGAGTGTGTCACTGAAAAAACCGAGACCGAGCAACCTCAGACCACGCTCGACAACGACGAATAACCAATCGACTCAGTCCATGCCGAACAGATAGGAACAACACACCATGCCCATGTTCGTACACAACTTCACGTCCTACTTCTATGAAAAGCAACGCGACCTCTACTTTGTCACGTTTTCGCAAGTCAAAAAAGGGCCGCTGGGTTTGCCCGACGTTCAGGATTACGAAGCCATCCCGGGGCGCCGAGAGCTTCTGAAGTGGATCAAAGAAAACCTTCCCGACACCAAGGTGGGTCCTATCTTTGCCTACGACTCGGACAGCGGCTTCATCACGATGCCCTATGACGGTTCGATCTTTCTGGAATTTGCGCCGGAAGATCAAAAGAAATTCGAAAGCCGCTGGGAGACCCCCGAAGGAAAATCACTCGATGAACGCTGGCAGTGCTACTTATATCCGCTCGAGCTCTACAAGGAAAAACACGGCGGCCGCATTCCGGCTCCTAAAGAATATTTCGACTGAAACAAAACACCATGCCTACACGTACCGACACAATATCAACAACCAAACAAGCGGCAGCGCAGGAACTGCTTGAGGCCGTTTCCGGACTACTGACTGACGGTAAATCCGATGCAGCTGACAGAGATAAGCGTGATGGCATCCCCTTCTCTCCGCTGTCGTTTTTCAATCCCTCGCCACAGTCTGTGGCGTCCGTGATTGCGTTTCTGCTCAATCCCAAAGCCTCGCACGGACAATCGATGCTTTTTCTGGATGCATTTAGCGAGGATCTCTCAAGGCACCTTGAAGCCGCGGGCCTTGCCCTTTCCGTCAAGGTTCCGCAGCTTACTGACAAAACTTCAATTTACCTTGCCGAAACAACGAAACCTCACGACGTTGAACCCCGAGCGTTCAACAACGGGCTTGTCATCGTACGCTGTGCTCCTGCGAACACGACGGATGCGTCGGGCGCAGTTGATTCAAGCCCGTCCCTGGACATCAAACTGCAGCGCGGTAAAGCCGTTTTGATTGCGGACTTCGACGACTCGGACTGCCCGTGGCGTACGAACGGCGAAGGCGCAGACATCGTTCGGTATTCGATCGTGGATTGTGCCGACATGCTGATGCAGACTGTCGAAAAAATTGATGTTCCTGACGTGCGCTGGTTCGTCAAAGCCTTTGCGCAGTACCTGTTCACCAACGGTGCTGACACTCAAACCGGCCGCAAACGCAAGCTCTACGAACTTTTGCGATCTCCGGAAAACGTTACGGCGGCAGCCTGCATTTCAGAGGCCTACGCCGACTTGGTTGAGCGTAACTGGCAGCGATTCGTGCGTGCGGTGACAGATGCCTGCCGCGATCGCTACAAGTTTGAGGTTGACTGTGACACGCACTGTGTGTCACCCGAGAATCCCGAAAAATTCACCTTGCGCTTTCTTTTCACGGTCTCCAAGAAATGGGGTCTATCCTTTGCCTGCCAACCCAACGTCCGCGGAAAGGCAGAAGGCTTTTGCTGGGGAGTGTGCCTCACAAACGGCGGATTCTTTGCCGATGAGCCGGAACTTGCGGAAAGTTTGTCGGACATGATGAAAACGCTCTTTGGCTACGGTGATCATCGATGTTCCGGTCACTGGGCCTGGATGCGGGAAGGCAAGAATGGCGATACGATCGACTGTAAAGCCGATGTGCCGTACAGTCTGGAAGACCCGTATTGGTTCTCGCTGCTCAATCGAGGCGACTTTGAGCCGTTGACGAGGTGTCTGTTCTCAAAGCTTGATGCAATTCTGAAGTATTGCGAGATTAAGGACTGAGCTGGTGACTAAAGCTGCTATAAGTTAATGCTTGCGGATTACTGGAACGTGTCTACAGTGGCATTGACAGTTCCCGAAGACCTCTGTTCGATTCGTTGAGCATGCATACAAAGAGGGACGCTTCGCCGGTAATGCTTGCGTTACCGGCATTTTTGTTTGGGCTACAGCAGCATTCTCTATGTTTCGTATAGTGTAATAACGAAAATTCGCGATTTTTCGTTATTACGTTCTCGAAACGTCTCAATCTGTGTCCGTAGGCCCGCAAATAAAGGCGCTCTCCGAAACCGCGCATAACCGCGAATCTCAAAAGAGCGCCTTGGGCAGGCAGCTGTTTGACCGGCCGCCTTATCTCCGTTGCGACTACTCAGACGAAAAACCGCATCAGGAGCATGCCGATGAAAGCCATCAACAGACTGTTGAGCATCAACAGCGGCCAGTACTTTTTCGGGACGTCTGCCACGCCGAGAAGTCGACCCATGTACTGAATCTGAGAGGCCATCAGGATCAAAGCGGGAGCCATGATGGTTACGTCGTGGCCGTTGAGAACGCCGCTCGAAGCAAGGCTGGCTGCCACACCGACACCGGCGCCGCACGACATCCAGGTCGCAAGCAACACCGTGATGGCCTGTCCGGGCAAATCGAAAATTCCCATGATCCCGCCGCAGGTGCGTCCGAGAAAATCCATCACGCCCCACAGCTGCAGAATGTAGGTGAGCACAAACGCCATCACCACATTCGGAAGCAGGCTGTAAAGCCCGATGTTGAGTCCCTTTTTGAGACCGACGATAAAAATGTCGAAGGGATTGTTCGAGGTGGTCTTGGCGGCTTCGTTACTCATTTTCGAAATCCTTCTTGTAAACGGTGCTCAGAACAAAGCGGGTAAAAATGCCGCCCACGAACTTCAAAACAAAAATGATGAGCATCGGAATCCACACCGGACACACGAATAGGAAAAACAGTGCTGAAACAATGGCGTAGTAGTTGTTGACGCATCCGGCTCCTGCGTACTGCCATGCGGACATGGTCACCAGCCCTTTTTTGCTGAGTTGACCGCTGTCGTACATACCGCGGGTAAGAGCCGCACCGCCGTCCGTGCTCTGCAGATCGGTGATCATGGCAAGCGCCGTAAAGCCGGGAAGTCCCAACAAGGGCTTTAAAAGCGGCGTCATGAGTACCTGAGCGGCACGCAGAGCTCCATAGTGCGCAAGCACTTCAATGAGCCCCATGGCAAGCATCACGCTGGGAATAAGCGACAGAGCAAACAAAAAAGCAGCACGAGCCGACAAGCCGCCCGAACCGATGTAGTTGCTCTTGGAGTCACCGATCACACCGAACTTGCCGATCAGGGTCGTAAAGTCAAAAGCGCTCAACCACTTGCGCGCTTCAGGCATTTGGTAGAAAACGCCGGAAAAGATGACGATGGCAAAGATCAAAGCGATATACGCTCCGATGCCGACTTTCTTTTCCTCTTTTAACTGAGGAGACGGTTTGTTATCCATGATTTTCCTTTGGGGTGGTTTGTTACCTTAACGAATCCTAGAACAGCGCCTTGAATGCGTAAGGCAAAATCGACAAGCCTTTGAGCAAATCCGTATTTCGCTAGGTGCTATGCCCTACAGACAAAACAGTAATCGGCGTTAGGCTTATCACCCGAAGACTATGGAAGGCGTGCCTGCACAAGGCAACACCATCAAAAAAGGATCGAAAATGAGCAAATTGGACGTCGTCGAAATTTGGAAAGAACTGCACCGTATGCCCGAACCCGGCATGAAGGAATTCAAAACCGGGGCCTACCTGGCCGATGCACTCGAAAAACTGGGCTATGAGGTCACCCGTGGCGTGGGGAAAACCGGTGTCGTGGGTGTTGTCCGCGGCAAAGAACCCGGTCCCGTTGTGATGCTGCGCGCCGACATGGATGCCCTTCCCTTCAAAAACGAGGACGGCAGCACCGAATACGTTCATGCTTGCGGTCACGACTCCCACAGCGCCATGGTTTTGACGGCGGCTGCCGAACTCGTGGACAAAGTCAAAAAAGGCACGCTCAAGATTCTGTTTCAGCCGGCCGAAGAAACGCTCGAAGGGGCGCTCGCCGTAATGAAAGACGGCGCGATTGACGACGTCGATATTGCGCTTGGCCTTCACGTTCGGCCTGTTCAGGACATTCCGGCCGGCACGTGCTGCGCCGCGGTGCGGCATTCGGCAAGCACATTCCTCTGCGTGGAGATCGAAGGCAAGTCGGCTCACGCAGCGCGTCCCCATCTGGGCGTCAACTGCGCGGAAGCCGCAGCGCTGATCACCAATGCGATCTGTGCGATCAAGATGAATCCTGCCCTGACTTGGTCGTGCATAGTCACCTCGATTTCGGCTGTTTCCTCGGCATCCAACATCATTCCCGATCGCGGCGAACTTGTCCTGGACGTGCGGGCTCAGACCAACGAACTGATGGACGAACTTCTCGAGAAAGTACGGCGAGCGATCGAAGGCGCAGCGTCAAGCATCGGAGCCAAAGCGACGATCAAATTCCCGGGCGGCGTTATTCCGGCAGCCATCTACGACGAAGATCTCGTCGCCGAGGTGGCGCAAACCATCAAGGAAGAGCTCGGAGCGGACAAATTGGCTCCCGACTGCGGTGGCGGCGGAGAAGACTTCCACTACTTCAAGCAGGCCAAGCCTAATATGAAAGCGGCGTACTTCGGGCTCGGAGCCGGCTGCACGCCGGGACTGCACGCCCGCAACATGACGTTTGACACCGCGCAACTTTCCAAGGGCGTCAAAGTGCTCGTCGCGATGGCGCTCAAGAAACTGGGTTGACCTGCCAATGACTCGCCGGGTGTCTGACAAGATTACCCGGCGATTCACGCCTGCTCTTTTAGTTTCGCTGCTGCAACCTGAAAAAGAGATGTCTTTCGCGTTTGCGGCTGCAAACTTAATGGCCCTGCTCCGACATCACTTGAGACGGGTTTATCTCACACCTGCGCAAAAGCTTAACCATCTTGGTGTTGTAGTCAAAGCGAGCTCCCTTCTTGACGCAGTAGTCGAACAGAACCTTGTTGCCGTTAAGCGGCTTACCCGTACCGTCGTCGGACGTGCGCCAGCGAGGCGAATGACCTGTCGGGAAGTGATGATGGTAAGCGGGATCAACCTTGTCGCCCGATTCGTGCCAGAGTTCCACGCCGCGTTCGGCCAGACGATCGCCGTACCAGTCGATCGTGGCGCCGGAATTGTCGCACCAAACCTTGACCAGATCCTGCTGCAGGTGGCCGGCAGCGTACATCGTCACGGCGCGAATGAATTCGAACTTGTCGATTTGGTTCCCTGCTTTTTCTGATAGCGGGAATTCATGGCGGCCAAGTCGTCGCGAATGCCGGTGCCGGTCGGGAATCGATCGATGCCGATCACCTTGGCCCCCTATTCGGCTGCTGCGGCAATGGCAAACATACCGCCGGTACCGCAACCGATCACGAGAATTTCCGTCTTGATCGTATTGACAATGTCTTTTTCCGCAATTTCGGGTGGCTTACCGAGTCAGTCGCCGTCGTCGGCCTCTTCGGTCTTGGAGATAACTTCAACGGGAATTTCCCCTTTGGCCTGCGCGATGCACTTGGCGGCGGCCTTGTGAACGGCCTGAGAAGTGATGCTCGCTTCGGAAACGGCGTCAATGTCGGCCGACTGAGCCTTCAAAAGAGATTGCCTGAGCTGCTTTGCAGCGGCCTGACCGATGTTGGGCGTCTCGTGCGAGACGTCGAGAACAACATCCGTGATCTTATTTGAGTCAAACGTCATCGTCACGACGACATCGCCGATCCCTGATGCTTTGGCTGAATAGGTACCGGGCCTATAGATACCGACGGGCGCCGCGTGCAGACCGACGGCAGCCAGCGATGCGCCGCTGGCAATGCTCGTGCGCAAGAAAGCTCGGCGAGACAGATTTTTCTTGTCCATATTGTTCTCCGGTGGTTCCTGATATCCGAAGCATCCTCCTGTGCTTCGCGGATCCGGAGAATTCTCAAGCTGCGTGTTGCACCCAGGTCAAGAGTAATGGGAAAGATCTTAATTTGTGAGCCGATCCGGACGGGAGGTGGCATTCGGGTTAGTCCCAGGCAGCACTTTGCCCGCATTTTTCTGCCATATCCGGGACGAAAAAACAGCACGGTTACTTATGCTCGAAGTTCGAGCTGCAACCAAAAAGGTGATCTTGGACGACAAGCGCACAGAAAAAGAGATACCGCACTAGCTGACCAATAAAGAAAAGCCGCCTACACCAGTCCTTTTTCTTTAAGCAACATCATTCGCGCAATCAACTGCGCCGTACTGCCGACGCCGAGCTTCTCACAGGCCGACGCGCGATGAAACTTTACAGTACGTTCCGCGATAGACAATTTGGCAGCAATCGCTTTGTTGGATAGGCCTTGCACAACGAGCTGCGCCACCTCACGCTCTCTTTCGCTCAGCGAACGAGCGTCGCTTTCCAGAGCATTGTTCTGAAGTTCAGACAGCCTCCGCTTGCAATCCTCTCGACACCAATGCAAAACGGCTTCTTTCAATCGATCCGGAACCACCGGCTTGAGCATGAAGTCAACTGCACCGTCCTTCATCGTCTGCACAGCCATATCCACGTCACCGTGTCCTGTCACAAAGATGACCGGCAAGGTCACGCCGAGTCTTCTCATTTCTGCGTGAAGCTCCAATCCGCTCATCTGCGGCATGCGAACGTCCAGAACAAGGCAACCTGCCGCATCGTTCTGATCGTCAAGAAAAGCTCGAGCCTGTTGAAAACACTTAACTTGCCACCCGACCGCACCCAGCATGAAACGGTAAGAGTTAAGCATCGTCTCGTCATCATCAACAATGCGAACCAGACAAGCCGCCTTAACCCGGGCTTCCGGCAAATCGTCAATTTTGGTGTGTCTATCCGTCATTTTTTTATGCTTTCGGCAAAACCATCACGGCCTTTAAACCAAAAGGCTGATTGCGCTCGATTCTCAGTCTGCCGCCGCAACCTTCCATAATGCGGGCCGATATGGCAAGGCCGACGCCCAAACCGGTGGACTTGCTGCTCGTTTTCGGTGAAAACAGATCCTGAAACATAGAAACGTCAACCGTGGGCCCATTGTCGGAGACAGACAGCTCCCACATCGAGCCGTTACTTTCGAGTTTGACGTCAATTTGCGGATCTGTCGTGTGGCGGGTCGCTTCAGAAGCGTTCTTGAAAAGATTCAAAATGACAAGAGAAAGTTCCACCGCATCGACCTGTACATAGGCATTGGGCGGAACGTTCATGTTGATTGTCGGGGGCGACTTGGCCAACAGACGAAAATCCCTGACGGCGTCACTGACAACCTTGAGCAATTGCCGTTTTTCAATTTGTTTGCCTGCCCCGCTCTTGGCGTACCCGCGAACTCGTTCGATGATAGCGCTCGCCCGCTGTGTCTGTCCGATGATCTCATCAGCGGCAATGCCGATCAACTCCATCGTATCGGACTGTTGTCCGGCCTCTCCGGCAGAGCCCGGCTTGCCGTGTTCGGTCTCACCCTTGGTAATCGTCCGAATTCCGTCTGCGAAATTAGCGATCGCTCCAAGCGGCTGTTTGAGTTCATGCGCCACCATGTTTGAAAGCATGCCGACCAAACTGGCCTTTTCAAGAGCCTGAAGTCGGGATTGAGTCTGCAACACTTCGTTTTGCGCGGCTTCCCGTTGCTGCATGGCCGCTCGCAGACTTGCAGTCTTTCGCCGCACTTCCAAAGTCACAAAAACCGCATGCCATATGCCTAAAAAAAGCAGTCCAAGCGCCACGAGGACCACCCATCGGTATTCCTGCCAAAAGCGCTTGAACGTCCACTCACGCAAGTAGCTGTAGTGACCGATTTTCAGATCCTTGAAAAGACGGTCAATCCTTGTGAAGTCGCTTGCGATGCTCCAATACATCGCTGAGTCTTCCGGCATTGAAAACAAAGCTGCCGAAGCCTTTCGGCTCAATTCCGGCAATGCTTCGGTCGTTGCGGCAAACACCCAATCAGGGTACAGCGCGGTGGAAGTCAGACAACGCAAACGAGGTTCCGTCTTTGCCCCGATAACACGAAAGTCGTCCCGGCCAACAAGTCCTTTGTGCACCATTTCCTCGAGCAGACAGGCGCGCACCATACCAATATCGGCCCTTCCCTGCTTCATCACGTCAAAGACGCTCTGCATGGGATATCCGGTAAAAGTAGTCGAGCCAAAGAATGTTTCAGGTTCATATCCCCGAGCATTCAGTTCTCCGAGATGAACACGGTATCCGCCGAATGCATTGGGCGCAACGGCCACCGCCGTTTTACCCTTCATATCTTCGAACGTGCGAATCGTCGTATTTTCACTGCGGACAAAAAAGATGCCGCCCATACTGAAATTGGGATCATCGGCTTCGCGAATTTTCCGCGTAGCCAGATGACGGGCGAGACCCTGAGTCTGCATATGCGAGAAAGTGCCCGCATTGGAGATGAAAAAATCAAGCTGTTTGCGACGAACGGCCTCCGGCAGCGTGTCAAGATCGTAATACGAAAGTTCAATATTCCGCCCCCAGGCTCTTTTCAAAGCCTGAACCGTCTCGGAGAAAACTTCTGTGCTAGACAATTCACCGATTGTGCTCAGAATACCCAGTCTCACCGTGCCTTCTGTGCCCAACCTACGGTCGAGACTCGACACATCGGACGATGCAGCCGACGGATTTTGCACCGCCAGCATCGTCATCAGCACAACATTACAAATCCATCTAGGCATGATCGCAACCACCGAAAAACAACCTGCCGTCACAGACATCATAACGGCAGGTCCTCATTTGGAGATTCCGGTGCTTTAAGCCGTTACTCGAACGTGTTTGCGAAGAAAGTCGTCTATCACGGTTTCGAGCAGAGTTACCAACTCCAACGCAACATCGTTGTCAGGTTGCTTCGCTGTGAGCTCGGCTCTCACCCAAGAAACCCAGGAGAGATGCCGCTCAGCAAAGGTAACCGCGGCGTCAACGTGACCGGGCGCGGCAAGAAGACGCGCCCAGAAAGCCAGCAGCACACCGAGATGATCGGCCGGCTCATGCAATGCCGCTTCGGGAGCAAGGCCGAAATCGCTCATCACCTGCAAGACCTCATCGCGCGGCTCCTGCATCACGAGTCCCGTCACCGCCACGCTTTGATGCGGCGTCACGGAACCTTCGCCGACGCAAAACGCACGTGTCCAGCAGCGGGACTGCTCCTCAATCGAGCTTTCCCGCAATACATGTGCTGCCTGACAAGCTGCCTTGGCCACGGTTTGAGGCCCTTCAGACAACGTCTGCATCATTGCGGTAAGACTCGAGCAAATCGAGTCATCCGCACCTTTGAGCAGCCAGTCAGAAAAAGTAAGCGCCGCAAGAGCCGTCACACGATCGGAAAGATGTTCGGTCACTTATGTTTCACTCCTTACTTCACAAAAGTCTTCCGAGCCTCATACAGCACATTGGGCTTTGTCTGTTCGACAAGTTTGCGCGGCACGCCCACGGCATCGAACGTTGCATTGGGATGCAGCTTTTTGAGTTCCTCAATCGGCCCGCACTCCAGTGCGCGACCGGGACAGGATGCCACGCAGGCGGGCTTAAGTCCGACACGCAGGCGATCGACGCACATGTCGCACTTGGTCATGTGAGGATGCTCGGGCGTACCCATCTGTGTTTTTTCCAACGCCTCGAAGTATTGCGGCGCACCCCAGGGGCAGGCCTTCGCACATGCTCCGCAACCGATGCACTTGGCGCTGTCGACAATGACCGCACCGAATTCCTTTTCCTTGGAAATCGCCTTGACGGGACAAACCTTTACGCAGGCCGGATCATTGCAATGGTTGCATGACATAGAAAGCGGCACTACCTCGACGTCCGGAGCTCGTTTTCCAAACTCAAAGAATGTCACGCGACGCCAATTTTCCTTCATGTCGAAACGCCGCAAAAAAGCATAGTTCGATGCTTTATCGGATGTTCCGGCTTTCCAGTCCCTCGGCGTTTCCAAACTCTTTAAAGAATTGTCCGTCAGACCGTTTAGCTTGGCGTCGCCGCGACGTCCCTCGTTCCACTCTTTGCAGGCAACCGTACATGTGGCGCAGCCCAAGCATCGCTTCTGGTTAAAGTAAAAACCCCACTGTGTCATTTTCGTATTCCTCGACGTATTCGTTGATGATCTGCTTGAGCCGTTAGGCGGGCAATGTTGCACTCACTTCACACACACAACCGCCGGCGGCAAAGCCGCCCGACTTCGATGTCTGCAGATGCAGGTAGGGGTCGCTCGCACCGATGTCTCGGTCGATCGTCAGCGTATTGACGGCCCCGCCCACGTCAACGGGCACACGATGGCAAACGGCCTTGCCCGTACCGGCTGCGTCAAAGTAGGCGTCAAAGAATTCGGTTTGACTCGGCTGATACCAGGCGCCTTCACCGATCGATACGACTCCGGGCAATTGACGTACGGTGACTTTGGCCGGAAGTTTGATGCAACCGGCTTCGGTGTAGACATAAACGTCGGCTCCGTCCTTGATACCGCGCGCTGCGGCGTCGTCAGGATGCATGGTCACGGCGTGCGGGAAAACGTCCTGGATCATCGTCGTGTTGTCAAAGGACGAATGCGAACGATTGGGCATATGCGGCGTCGTGTACTGCAGCGTATAGCGACGACCCGAAGCATGAGGCGTTTTCTCGAGGATGTCTTCGTAGCCGTCGGCCGGGCGCACGTACTGGGCACGAGCCACCCCGGCCTGAACGCGACCGCGCTGCGCAAGCCAGGGGGAATAGAAATTAATGCGGCCGGTATCCGTCGGGAATTCTCCGGGTGCGAATTTGGCCGCTGCAATCACGCTCTTTTCGGGCGGAACGGGCAGCTGCAGGTTGGCCTTTTCAAGCATCTCCTCAAACGTGGGAAGCTTCATGTCGGGATCGACCGACTTGTAGGCTTCAGGCAACTTCGTACCCTGCCACTGAATGCGCATCACATCATGGTCCGTCATGCCGTGGCGTCCCCAATCCAGGCCGAGTCGCTCAGCGATCATCTCGTTGATGGCAACGTCGCTCTTGGCTTCGTACATGGGATTGACAACGGCGTTGACCACGTTCATGTCGGTCTTGACACGACTGCCCGTAAAGAAGCTCTCTTCGAGGTGCGTCACCACCGGAAGGACCAGATCGGAATAACGCGCCGTCGTACTCATGAAGCGTTCGTAGCTTACGACATAGTCGAGTTTTTTCCAGGCAAGAATCTTGGGATTGATGGAAGAGCGCTGATTAAACGGGTCGGCTGAACCGCCGCCGCGCCAAACCATATCAATTTCAATCTTGGCGTCGGGCCCCAGATCGATACCGTTGATGCCGAGCACGTCGGCTCGAATTTGTTCGGGCGTACGCGAATCGCGGCCTGTCAGCAACACTTTGCTTTGCATGTACTGAGAAAACAGCAATGCGCTGTGCTTTTTCCCCTTGCACATGGCGGGCGCCTTGCCGAGCTTGACCGCCATACCGTCAACGGGAGCCAGAGCACCGATGCCGCCGCCTCGAACCGTTGCGTTGCCGGTCATAGCCGCCAGACACAGCAACAGCCAAACATGGTACATGCCGTTGCCGGTACGTTGCGCACCGCCGCAAGTCCATGTCGAATGCAGACAAGCGGGCTTGGTCTTGGCATAAGTCACAGCCAGAGCCTCAATGGTTTCGGCCTGTACACCCGACAGGAGAGAGGCCCAGCGCAACACGCCCTCTTCCCCGCCGTGTTCGCGATTGAGTTCATCGAGATACTCCACAAACGACTGACCTTTAGGCGTCGTAAACGTGGTTCCCTTCCATGGCTTGCCCGTGATCGGATCTTTCGCAGGAGAATGACTGACAACCGTGTCACCCGGGAAAAAGCCGAAGCAATACTTGCGGATATACGCTTCATCGTGCAGACCGCGCCGATAGATCGTATTGGCCATGGCTGCCAGAATGGCACTGTCAGTCCCGGGACGCGGTGCAATCCACGGCGTAATGCCCGGAGCTCCCGTTGCCATGGCGCCTACCGTGCCTGTGTAGCGCGGATCAACCACCACGATCGGAATGCCCTTTTCTCTGGCCTTGGTCATGATGAAAGGCAGATGCGGCGACGTTGTTTGCGGGTCGGCACCCCAAACGATGATGAACTTGGAATTGAGCATGTCAATTGACGGATGCCCGTTGACGCCCTTACCGAGTGCGTTAAAGAGCGCATCCATTTCGTTGCCGGCCGAGTGATGGCCCCAGCACGAAACGTACGGGCCGAGGAAAGCAAGCGGCGTGCTGCCAACCTCCCAGATGGGGATGTAGCCCAATTCCTTCTGGCGAGCTCTCGCCTTTTCGATATGCTCGCATGCACGGTCAATAGCTTCATCCCAGGAAATGCGCTTGAAGCCCGCAAGATTGCCGCGTTCGATCGTTTGAAGAAGCGGATACTTCAGACGGTCGGGAGCGTACAGGCGTTTACGTTCGGCATAACCCTTCATGCAAGCGCGACGCTGCATCTTACCGATCGATTCGTCCGTCTTGGCCGCTTCGCAACGCGGAACGTCACCGGCCGAGGTCAACGCAAGCAGTCTTCCGTTTTTGACATGGGCCTTTAACATGCACTGCCCATGGCAATGGATTTCGTGATAGGTGTTGACGACTTTGACGCTTTTGTCGAGCGTTTCAGCAGGCTTGGCTCCGAGAACATCCAAATCGGTCTTGGCAAGAGCCTGTGTCCAACAGGACAAAGATGAGACGGCCGCCGCAGCGGACGTCATCTTAAGAAACTGACGACGTGTGGAGGGAAGAGCACAACGGCTCTGTTGTTCGGATTTGCTCATGCGATTCTCCTGTTTTGGGGCAGAGAAGCTGCCGAGACCTTCTTGTTTTTGTGAGTACTCGGCTCCATGGTCTCATCTTGGCCTGCCGGAGTAATTCCGACAACTGTCCCAAAGTGCAGTTATTACTTTTCGAAATAGCGAATCCGCTAAAACGTTGACGTCTGTCCCCTAAACTTAATGCGCGTCGGTAAGAGACATGCGAGCAAACGTTCGGCGCGCTGCGTCAAGCCCTTCAGTCTGCGCCCAGCATTCGATCAAATATTGTTCCAAGCGGCGAATATGCGCGTTGTGCTCTGTGTGAGGATGTTTTAAAAGCCAAACCGGACGCGCCGCTATCCGCCAGTTCTCCAGAACAAGTTCCAATTTGCCGGTTTTGAGATGCGAGCTGATCTGCCACAACGGTACGCCGACCGCGTAACCGGCACCGGCCAGGGCAGCAGCAGCAAGCGCTCCGGCGTTATTCACTTTTATCGTCGGCTCCACCCAGATGGCCACGCTCTCATCTTTGCCAAGCATCAGCGTTCGTCCGCTTCGCTCCGCAATAATCGGTCGTTTTTGAAGGTCCTCCGGTACGCGCACGGCGCTTTGCGTTTTCAAAAAATCTGGGGCCACGGCAATGCCGCGCTGCACGAACCCCAGAGCCGTCGCAAGAACTCGCGCGTTCGGTAGAACATCTTCACAGACAAAAAGGTCGTAGCCGATCATGTCCACGGGCATTGGATCGGCGTACTGTTCCACCATCACGGTCAATCCCTGCGAAGCCGGAAGGCTGCCGAATCGTGCCGTCCACTGCACAAAAAGCTCTGCCAAGGAAGCCGGAACCGCAAGCCGCAATTCGGTACCGCCTCCCTTTTTGCTTGTGCTTTGCAGCACTCGGTCGAATGCTTGAATCACAGCAATCGCCTCTTTGTAGCGCTGCACGCCCGCCCATGTCGGTTTGACGCCGCGTTTGCTGCGTTGCAGGAGCGGTTCACCCAGGCAATTTTCAAGTTCTCCGATTTCGCGGCTGACAAACGCCACATCGGTTTGAAACACATCGGCCGTCCGCAAAAAAGAGCCCTGCTCAACAGCTGTTGTAAACACACGCCACATCCGCAGCGTCGGCGTTTTGAGCTTTTTGTCTTTTCCTACCATTCGCCCGGTCCTCTTTCGTGAATGGTGAGCTCCGGATGCGTATGCCACTTGTTCTCAATGAAATCGGCAAGTTCCTGAACAACGGCCCGAACGGGACGGTTCACGGGTAAAAGCATGCTCACGGGTGTTTCATCGGGAATCCAATCGGAAAGAACTTCCACCAGTCTGCCCCGGCGCACATACTCGAGCGTGTCGTAACGAAAAGCATGAACGGCAATGCCCGCGCCCGCCAGCGCCGCCGAGCGGGCTGCCGCATGATCGTGCAGTCGCAATCGTGGCAGATACGGGATCACGACGCGTTCCTTGCCACGGTGCACGACCAAAGGTCTGCCGTCCAACAGGTCGTTGCCACCCAAAAGCGAGTGATGTATGAGGTCTTCCGGAGAATGCGGCACGCCGTGTTCGGCAAGATACCGGGGCGAGGCCACCATCATGCGCTGCATAAAACCCAGGTGCCGCGTAATGACTCGCTCGCAGGGGAATAGTCCGTGACTGATGCGCAGGTCGCACCCGTGAGGCATCATCCGCACCGGTCCCAGCGTCAACGTCAGATCAATGACAACGTCGGGATGCCTGCTCTCGAAAGCCGTGATCCATCCGATGAGAAGGCCGTTTCCGATGGAGCTCGGCGCCGAGATGCGTATCGGGTCCGTCTGCGTTTTCGCACTCGGAACAGCCCGATTGCAGAGTTGCCGGAATCGCTTCATGCAATCTTCGATCGGTTCGAGCAGCCGTATGCCTCGAGAATTGAGTTTGACGCCATTGGTTTCTCGTTCGAACAACGACCCGCCCATCATCTTTTCAAACCCGACAAGTCGGCGCGAAGCTGCCGAAGGCGATATCGAAAGTTCCTGAGCGGCCGCTGCCACGGAGCCCGTCCGGACCGCCGCCAGAAAGACTTCAAAGTATTGGGTTTCGTCAACCGTCCGCATGGTTGCGTTAAGAACAAAACAGTGTTGCCTAATAGGGACTTACTGCAATTGTACGGAACTTCGAAAATTGAATTGGGGCAAAACGTTCGCGTTTTCCTCACCAGAAGAATCAACCATAGGAGAAGCTGACATGACCGTTACTTCCTGGATTGCTCTGGCGGTTGTAGCTGTTACGGTCTGGGCGCTTATCAAGCGCTATGAAACACGACTGGTCCTCATCACCGCCGGCCTGTTTCTAGCCTGCATTTCCTTCACCCCGATGCAGGCGCTCAACGCCTTCGCAAAATCCATGACCAATTCGGGCCTCATCATGGCAATCTGCTCGGCAATGGGTTTTGCTCTTGTCATTCAAATGACCAAGTGTGACGTGCATCTGGTCAAGTTGCTCTCGGCACCGCTTTCCAAACTCGGCTTTGTGCTGATTCCGGCGGCTACTGCCATCACCTATTTCATTTGTGTAGCGATTCCGTCGGCTGCCGGCTGCGCCGCTGCCGTCGGTCCGACACTCATTCCGATCATGCTGCGCGCGGGCATCAGTAAAGAAGGAACGGCAGCGGCGATTCTGGCCGGCACCTTCGGCTCCATGCTCTCGCCCGGTTTGTCCCACAACCCCTTCGTAGCCAAAATGGCCGGCATCGGCGTCATGGACGTCATCGGTCTTCATATGCCATACACCTTGGTGTGCGGCGTGATCTCTCTAGTCGGCGTCTCGATTGTCTGCTTTGCGTTGGGCGACTATAAAAAAGGACGGACTGAAGAAGCACAGACTGCCGTTTCCGACGATATCGGGCGCTGCAACATTCTCAAAGCAATTGCGCCGCTCATTCCTGTCGCTCTGCTTGTGACGGGCAATCTATGGCTTCCCGCCATCAAAATGGGCGTAGCTCAGGCCATGCTGATCGGTGCCATCTATACGCTTGCCGTCACGCTTGCCAATCCGCAGGAATTCTCCAAGAAGTTCTTCGTCGGCATGGGCAAAGGCTACGGCGACGTTCTGGGCATCATCATTGCCGCGGGTGTTTTCGCTGCCGGTCTGACGGCTTCAGGGCTCGTGGCCGTCTTTATCGATCTGCTCAAGCATTCCAATGAAATTGCCCGCTGGGGCGGCTCGATCGGCCCGTTTGTCATGGGCGTGATTACGGGGTCGGGCGACGCAGCTGCGTTTGCCTTCAATGAAGCTGTCACTCCGCACGCCGAAAGCTTCGGCATGCAGGTTCCGACACTTGGCGCCATGGCTGCACTTTCGGGTGCCCTCGGTCGAACCATGAGTCCGATTTCGGGCGTTGCAATCGTCATTTGCGGTCTCACGATGGTCAATCCCATCGAACTCACCAAGCGCCTGGCTCTGCCGATGTGCGTGTGCGTGATCTTCGTTGCGTTGGCAATGGTCTAACCGCTCGTTTTCTGTTGGAGTTAAGAATCATGAACTACATTGAAAATGCTGTTGCTCTGCGGCGTGAACTGCATCAGATCCCGGAACTGGGCTGGGGAGAATTCTGTACAACTGCGCGCATCATCGAAGAACTTGATCAGCTCGGTTGGAAAGTACATGCCGGACTCGAGCAAATCGGTCTGGACGACGTCATGGGCCGCAGCCCCGAGTTCGTTAAGCAAAACATCGAACGCGCCAAGAGCGAAGGCGTAAGTGAATCGATGCTTGAGCGTATGCAGGGATTTACGGGCTGCATCGCCGAGTTCGACACGGGTCGCCCGGGTAAGGTAACCGCCTATCGCTTCGACATTGACTGCGTGGGCGTACAGGAAACCGACAAGCCCGAACACCTACCCAACAAAGCCGGCTTTGCCTCCAAACATCCCGGTGCCATGCATTCCTGCGGGCACGACGGCCATACCGCCGTCGGCCTGACGCTCGCTCGCTGGATCGTCGACAACAAAGATTCGCTCTCGGGGCGCATCAAACTCATTTTCCAGCCGGCCGAAGAAGGTGTGCGCGGCGGGGCTGCACAAGCCGCTTCCGGTCTTCTGGATGACGTTGATTATCTGCTCGGCGCCCATCTGGCCATGATGTGCCCGACCGGTGAAGTCACAACCGTTCCCACTGGTGTTCTTTGCACCACGAAACTTGACATCCGCCTTACCGGTGCGCCCGCTCACCCGACCATGAGTCCGCATTTGGGCAGAAACGCGTTGGCTTGCGCCTGCACATGCGTCACCGAACTTCTCGGCATGGCACGCCACGGCAACGGTTTGGGCTGCATTAACGTCGGCCTGATGAGCGCGGGCGAATGCCGCAACGTGATTCCCGTACACGCTCAGATTCAAATGGAAGTGCGCGGCGAAACAGCCGAAATCAACGACTTTATGGTTGACCAGGCTGTCAGAATCGTCAAAGGTACCGCCTTGGCCTACGACGTTCAATACGAAGTGGAAAAAGTCGGTGAAGCCGGTGAAATGATTAACGATCGTGAGTTGATCGATCTTGTTGCGGAATGCGCTCACGAAGAACCCACCTGCAAGAACGTTGTGGAACGCAAGAAACTGGGCTGCTCGGAAGACTTCACGCTTCTGGCTCGACGCGTTCAGGCTCACGGCGGCAAGGCCGAATTCTTCGTTGTCGGCGCCGACAGAACGGCGGCTCACCATCAGCGCGAATTTGATTTCGACGAAACAGGTCTTGAAACCGCCTTCGGCATTTTCCGCCGTACCCTTGAAAAATTAAACGGCCGCTAACGCCGAACGACGGGCAATCTGACCGCCCTTCTCCTCCCGATGCCATGCGTGTCGGGAGGATTTTTATTCAAAGCCCCGCCACACATTCAGAGAAGACCTCTCGGCGTATAAAAAAAACAGAAGCGAACCAAGCCGCTTCTGTCGCGCGTCGGAGAGAGATGTACACGAAATAGAAATATGAAACGGATTACGGCACCGTGAACTCGAAGTTATGGCATTGGGCGCAGTAGTTAACACCCTTCTTGTGCCCCTTGTGGCACTCGGTGCACGGCAAATTCCCGTCGTGCTGCGCGTGCGGATTTTGTTCGTCTTTTGTCTCCGTGAGCTGCACAACCTTGTCATAGAAACCGTGACACTGAACGCAAACCTCGTGTTTGCCTTCGTCGACCATCTTCAGTTTGCCGCCGGTTGCCGTTACGTGACACATTTCACACTTCACGCCTTTGGCACCGTGGCGGTCAGCCAGAAAACCGTCGGCGGCAATAGCCGTAGCGGTAAAAGCGGCAACCAGGACACCGGTCAAAACTGTTTTTGCGAAGCGGTATTGCATGGCTGAAATTTTCCTGTGGATTGAAAATCCTGCCGACGTTTCGAAGAGGAGAGACAGACGCCGGCAGGATCAAGTGTTGCATCGGCAGCTTCGAAGTCCGAAGACTCCGAAGCCGTCAACTTATGCCAGAGACTTCAGCTTAGCAACGTTCTTACCGCAAACCTGGCCGAAGACCACGCATTCGGTAAGGTTACCGCCGCCCTGATAGACATACTTCAGAGCAGAAGCGATTTCACCAACAGCGTAGAGACGCGGGATCGGCTTGAAGTTCCAATCGAGCACTTCGCGCTTGGCGTTGCAAGCCAGACCGCCCTTGGTGTTGGGACCGCCCGCGACCAACGGCACAGCGTAGAACGGACCCTGATCGACCGGCTGCAGAGACTTCTTCTTGCGGCCGAAATCCTCGTCCACCCCCTTGGCGCAGTACTCGTTGTAGCGCTTAACGGTTTCGGCCAGCGTCTTGGGATCCATGCGGCCGGCGTTTTCCTTGACGGCGCGGATCTTTTCAGCAAGCTCCTCGAGCGTGTCAGCCTTAAGAATCCAACCCTTGCGAACGGCGTCGGAGTTGTCCTTGTTGCCCCAGTCGACGAAGCCGTAGCCGGCCGTAGACATGTTGAGCGCAACGATCGAACGGGAAGTGCGCAGTTTTTCGTCAAAGATCATCCAGCTCGGCGAATTCGGGTATTCGAGCTTGTTGATGTCGAAATGCACGCCTTCCTTGTAGAAGAAGTAGCGGCTCGGATCGTCCGTGATGAGGTTTTCAGCGGCATAGCGGCGACCGTAGGCGTTCACCACGATGGAGTGGCCGGAACCGACGGACGGACTTTCCATGCCGATGCGCATACCGTTGTAGCGATCCGGCGCGGGCATGATCAGACGGGAGGCAGCTTTGCCGACCTTCTGCAATCCGGCACCGGCTTCCTGACCCATGATGATGCCGTCGCCTTCGTTGTAAATCGTGCCGTAGAACGCCCAGCCTTCAACGCCGGGGCCTTCGAGGAAGGCCTGACGCATCGGCTTGGAGTATTCGTAACCGCCCGAGCAAAGGACAACAGCCTTGCGTGCCTTGAACGTCACCTGCTTGCCCTTGCTGTCTTCGGCCGTAATACCGATCACTTCGCCCTTGTCGTTCTTGACAATGTGGCGGCCGCGAACTTCATAGACAACCTTGATGTTCTTGCGTCGGGTAACGCCGGTCACAAGGCACTGCCAGAAGGCTTCGCCGTTGCTCGTTTCTTTCTTGGGCTTGCCGTAAGCGCAGACGGGCGGAATGCGGTCCAGATATGAGGCGCGGTAGACCTGGTAGGCACAATCCTTGGCACCGGGGAAGTTGGGGAATGCGGCACCCTTGTAGCCGGCCGTAGCGTGAGCCTTGATGTCGGGATCCTGTTCACGCAGCCAATCGAGAAGCTTGGGTGTGTACTCAGCCCAGGCTTCTGCGAGTCCCTCGGAGAATTCGGGCTGTTCGCCTTCGAGTTTGCCGGGAATGTTTTCACCCGAGAACATGGCTTGAGCGTAAGCCTTCAGAGCAGCGCGACTGCCTGTCTTGTCGGGGCAGTGGAAAATACCGCCGGACATACGGGAATTCGGACGACAGGTCGCTTCAGGCTGACGTTCGACGATGATCACGTTGCAGCCGTTATCGGCGGCGGTAATGGCAGTGGCAGCACCCGCTGCACCGAAACCGAGTACCACAACGTCGGTCGTGTAGTCCCATTTGCGGGGAGCGGCCATGGCGGCGGGAGCCGAGACGGCACCTGCGGCGCCCATGACGCCCAAAGCAGCTGTTTTCAGGAAGCTGCGGCGGCTGGTGGCAAACTTTTCTTCAGACATTGCTATTCTCCATGACGTTTTACGTCAATCCGGTTTTTGCATTCCCCTTTTTTGGGGCTTTGCTCGACGAAGAAAGCTAATGAGGAAATTCCGTTTTGTCGCCCGAATTCAACTCCGCAGAATCACAAGTTAAGTACAGATTAACTTGTCCTATCCCCGCATTGAACGCGGTATTTTTCCATTGTGCAGTTGCAATGCGCGGTCCGTTACCGACCGCTCAACCCAGCCGGTGAACCATGCAGAATCTCGTTTTCCCGGAATCCGCTGCCAGTGCTTTTCTCGTGTTCCGGTATGCAGAAGTTTTTCTTGCCGTGTGTCGCTTTCGCTCTTTTGCGCAAGCTGCCAAGACACTGCATTTGAGCACGAGTGCCGTCAGCCAAACCATCTCCGCTTTCGAGTCGGCTTTGGGTGTAACGCTATTTGACCGATCCACTCGCCCGATCGTTCTCACGCCCGAAGCGCTTGTCCTGGCTGATAAGCTTTTGAAGGCTTGCTCCAATGTAAGTTCCGCCGCACAAAGTCTGCAAACCGAAAACGGTAAGCGTCCCGCTTTGCTCATCGGACTCATCGAATCAGCCTGTCAGAGTCTGGGCGCGGATCTCATTGAAAAACTTCAACCGAAATTTTCAAAAATTGCTGTTCTGACCAATTCAATCGATTCACTAGTTAACAAACTCAAACACGGTCAGATCGAACTTTTTGTTTCCTCGCACGGCATTGAGGAGGACGCGTCGCTCTCGCGTATTCGCATCTATTCCGAACCGCTTGTAGCCGTTATGCCGTCTGAGCTGAAAATCCTCAGCAACAACTTTTCGACAGACAACCTGTTTCGTTGCGGCCTTCCTCTGATCTGGGCCCCCGAAGGCACACACAATCGCCGCCTGATGGAGGATTTGTGTTCGTCATTAGGTTGGACGCCGCCACAGGTTATTGAAGTCGAGTCACAATCCGTTGCGCTCGAACTTGTTTCGCGCGGCCTGGGCTGGTACATCTCTCAGCCGCTTTGCCTCTACCCGGCTCGAAGTCTTTTTTCAAAACTGAGAATTCTCGCGTTTGAGGATACACACGCAGCCCGTGACTTGTATCTCATCTCTCTGCGGGGACACGAAAGTCCCGCTCTGCCTCTGGTGAGGAATTTCATCTGCAATTGGCTTGCCGTCGAAATGCCCAAGGCATTTGCCAACACAGCCGTTGCCGATCGCATCAGGGAGTCCGTCAATGAGCTTTAACTTCTACGACGGGACCCTGATCATCACGGTCTCCATGCTCGGAACGCTGGCTTTGGCGCTTTTTTCCTATTTTCTCGGCGTCGCCGTCAAAAAGTGTTTTCCGATTCTGGTGCGCCTGAGCATGCCTGCCCCTGTCATCGGCGGTCTGATCTTTTGCGTAACAAATTCCATTTTGTCGTCTTACGGCATCGTGACGATCGAATTGAGTCGAACGGTACAGACGTTGGCCATGATCGCTTTCATGTGTTCCATCGGTCTGATGGGAAGCTTCACCCTCATTCGCAAAGGCGGACTTGTACTGCTCGCATTCTGGCTGGCTGCCAATCTATTGGGTGCACTGCAAAATCTGTTGGGCGTTGCCGTTGCTTCCTCCTTCGGACTTCCCGAACACATCGGAATGCTCGCTGGCGGCGTCTCCTTAATGGGCGGAATCGGCGTTGGCGCCGCATTCGGCCCCTTCTTTGAAGAAGCTTACGGCATCGCGGGAGCAACTGAGATTGCCGTCGCTTGCGGCACACTCGGCATTCTGATTGCGCTCATGTTCGGCGCTCCGTTCGGAGAATGGCTGATCACGCGCTATAAATTGGCGCCATGCCACAACTGTGACGCAGCCGTAGCAACGGCCACGAAAACCACCGCTCAACCCAAAAGCGGACTTGAAAAAGCAAGCGCACCGGAGTTGCTGCGCATCCTCGGACTTGTCTTTGCTGCAGCCTTGGCCGGTGACCTCGTCAATGTCTTTCTGAAAGACATCGTGACGGTGCCTGTGTACCTGGCAGGCATTCTGTGCGCCATCGTCCTTCGCAATGTCTGTGAGAAATTGAAAATCTGTGAAGTCGAAGGCCCCGCTTTGCGCGTTGTCTCATCCGTAACGCTTTCGATCTACGTTTCGCTTGCCGTCAACAATCTCATGCTGCACGAACTCGTCTATCTGGCTCTGCCTTTGACGGTCATCATGGTTGTTCAAGTACTCTTTGCCATGCTCTTTTGCTGGCTTGTCATTTTCAAGTTCTTCGGCAAAAGTTATTCCTCGGCCCTACTTGCCGTCGGCATGATGGGTTTCGGGTTGGGCATTACAGCCAATGGCCTGACCAACATGCAGTCCCTGACGGAAAAGCACGGCGGAGCAGACAAGGTATTTTTCATCGTGGCGATCGTCGGTACAGCCCTGATCGACTCGTCCAATACTTTCATTGTCACCGGTATGGCTGCATTGTTTGAATAAGAACACTGTCAATTAAACAGCCTATCATTCAAGCTATGGTTACACAGATTTCAAACGATCGATTAAATTTTTGCTATCAACAATCGACCGTTACCGACCCGGGAAAGCATGGGACAAATCGCCCCAGTCCACTTCTCCCCTTTTTTCAGTACTTCCACAAGGAGAACAGAAAATGAGTAAGCGTCGCATCACAGGCATCTGTCTTGCAATTCTCACCTGCGCCATTTGCGCAACCGGAGCCAATGCAGCTCTCAAGGACGGTACCTACGAAACGCAGGCCATGGGCAACAACGGAAACGTCGTTTTCAAGACGACCATCCGCGACGGTAAGATTGCCTCCGTTGAAGTTTTGAAGTCTGAAGAAACACCGCTGCTCGGACAGGGCGCTTTGGAAAAGCTCTCCAAAGCCATCGTCGAGCAGCAGACGCTCAAGATTGACGCCGTCTCGGGCGCCTCCAACTCAAGTCGAGCGATTCTGAAAGCGGTCGGTGAAGCACTCGCAAAAGCGGGCGGCAGTGAAGCCGATCTCAAGCCCGTCAAGGTGAAAACCTCCGACAAAGCCATTCTGCAGGATGCCACAACTGATGTCTTGGTCATCGGCGCAGGCGGCTCGGGCATGGCGGCAGCCATTGAAGCCACCAATCAGGGTGCCAAAGTCATTCTGATCGAAAAGCAACCCAACGTGGGCGGTACGACGCTCTTTTCGACCACATCCTTTACGGCAGGTGGCTCCAAGCAACAAATGGCCGCACCCAAACCCTTTACGGCAGAGGATTTCTACAAGAAGCTTTTAGTCGAGTTCCCGGGAGCAGAAAGCCCCAACCTCAAACAGTTGGCGGAACGTTCCGGCCCAACAATTGACTGGCTGATCAACCTCGGAGCCGATCTCACCAAAGTCATCAACAATTCTCAGCACGTTTCGCCCAGCGGCAAGGCTCTGGGTACGATCGTCGTACCGACGCTCAAAAAGGAAGTCGATCGCTTGGGCATCGACACGCGTACACAAACCAAAGCCGTGGACCTCATCACCAAAGACGGCAAAGTGATCGGCGCCGTTGTGGAAACACCCAAAGGCAAATACAAGATCTTTGCCGACAGCGTGATTCTCTCAACGGGAGGCTTTGCTTCCAATCCTGAACTTGTCGCCAAATACACGCCGCAGTGGGCGGGTTATCCGTCGACGGCCAGCCGAGGCTCCACCGGCGACGGTCTCCTGATGGGCATGAAGGTCGGCGGCGCCATTTCGCATATGGACGTAGCCGGTCCTCAGACTGTGGCTTACGACACCGGCAACGGTGCGGTGTCGCTGACAAATGTGCGTTACAACGGAGCCATCATCGTCAACCGCGAAGGCAAGCGTTTTGTGAACGAACTCGGCAACAAGAACACCATCGGCATGGCCACCAAGGCACAAACCGAAGGCATCGGCTTCCTTGTGTTTGACCAAACGTGCCTTGAACGCGGCGAACTTCTTAAGAAGTACAAGATGCAGGGTTACTTCGTCGAAGCGCAGACACCTGAGGAATTGGCTAAGAAGCTCGGAATTGATCCCGCAGGACTAAAAGAAACGCTCAAGGAATGGGCTGTTGTCTACAACACCAAGAAGGACGAAAAATTCGGCCGCAAGGATTCAATCTTCTCTGCTATCGACAAGGCTCCCTTCTACGGACAGAAGACGAGCCCTGCCAATCAGGTGACGTTCGGCGGTTTGACGCGTGACACTGAAGGTCGCGTCGTCTCTACAAAAGGAACTCCGATCGAAGGCCTGTACGTAAGCGGTGAAACAGCCGATCAGTTCGGGCATGGCGTCTCGATTGCCGTCACCACCGGACGAATCGCCGGCGAATTCGCTGCCAAACATGCTTTGAGTAAATAACCTTTTTACGACGCATAGCGATGGTCCTCGGCAGACATCAACTGTCGGGGACTATTTGCAGCATCTTCCAGTCCGTCACCGTAAAATCCCTGTAAACAATTGGCACCAACCTCACCATCCTCAAACGACTTCTTCCGGGCTTTTTCCACCACGCCCGAAACGACGGATCCTACTGATCCCGTCATCGGCTCCCTATATAGAACGAAGCCCAGCCAGCATCGGCTCGGGATTGATATACGGCATACTTGAGACTTACAACGTAGTGCGCAAGAGGCCAAAATGAAAACGTCCGTACAGATTAACGTCCGCCTGCCGCGAGAAATGCGAGATCAATTTGCCGATTTGTGTTCTCAGCAAGGTTTGAGCGTCCCTGAAGCACTACGTCGCATGATTGAGCGCGCCGTTATTCTTAAAACCATAACTCCGGATGACGATATCTGGGACGCCATCGGTAAAGGACAACTGCCTGCCAGATTCAAAAACCGGTTTGCCATGCTGCCGGAACTCACCAAGGATCTGCCTGAAAAGGATTACGAAGGCGACGACCCTTGGCTCATTCGTCCCGAGAACGAATGGAAGGATCGTGACAACTTCTGATGGCTTCCGGTTTCTTTCAACTCAAACAGCGCCTCATATTTGCTTGACGGTCGCGATACGGTGCTTATTGAACGCGTAACGGCGGTTGATGAATGTCAACTGTTTGTTTATTCCATTACCTGCTATGAACTGTGGTTTGGACTGACGCGTCGATTGATGCAAGCACCATCAAGCAAACGTCTGCTTGAGATTCAATCCAGACTGGAGCAATGGTCGAAAGACTTGAATATCGTCTCGTTTGACGGGAAAGCGGCAGGCGTGGCCGCTAGGTTCAACTCTACTCTGGTACAGCGAGGTCGGATTCTGCAACAACCGGATATGTTCATCGCCGCCCAAGCGATTGCAAACAACCTGACTTTGGTTTCACACGATCACCGGGCATTCGAAGGGCTTCAAAAAGAAGGTCTGCTTTGGGAAGATTGGTGTGCACGGTAATCTCATTGCCGTGTTGTTCCGAGCTGGCAACATTCGAGTTTTATGATCGTGGAAATGGCAACCTCGCAAACGTGCGGTTTTGCGTTGTCGCCATTTCAGACTACAGGCGCTTTAACTGCACCGTTCTTCACAGTTTGATTTTTCAGCCAGCCGTTTTCCAAAATTAAGCCTTCAGAGAACTAGTCTCAATTCTTTCTGCCGTCATCATGGCCTTGCAGAGCGCTTCATTCGGAACCAAAGGTTGCTCGAAGGAGGCGATGATCACCTTGGCATCTTCTCTGCCGAGAACGAACCTTTCGTTGCGCTCGATAACAGAGCGAGCGGCCTCAAGTGCCGCTTTTCTAATGAAGGCAGACAAAGACTCGCCTTCGTAGGATGCAGCCAATTGCAGCAGGCCCTTGTCCTACGCTCTGAGTCGAAATTGAACTCGTTTCACTGCAGAGACGGTGCTACCCATTGTTATCTCCCCGAACTTTCACTATCTGTGTTCTGCCTGCTATACGCCTTGCTTGTCCGATTCCTGCGCAATTAATCCGTCCGGGCCTTCGTTTGTAAAGAGTTCCAACGCAATCGCCTCCACGCGTTTGTCAAACGGGAAACAATCGTCCCAATCGCGCATGACGCCGAGTTCGCCGCGCAGCATTTCTCGGATTTCGTCGTCCGTCAGATGTTGGGCAGAATTCCGGCTCAACAGATTGCTGCGGATGATGAACGACTTATCTGTCTTGAGCTCATCCACGACGGCTTTGGGCAAATTTCGGCGTTCTGAGAGTTCGCGGCGAACCTCAAACGACTTGCTTTGCGCAAGCCTCGTGAGCAATTCCTCCTGAACACTCTGCTCGTCCCAATACGCCAGAGACGAGTGAACCGATACCGGCAGCCAGAAAATCGGCTCGTTGGGATCAATTTCAGATGCATTGATTTCGCCGTCAGGTTTAAGAAAACCAATGGCGAATACATACTCGCCGATGCGTCCGTACGGATTGTCGCAGGAACGATTCTCTCTGCGGCGCAGATGGGCCGACTTTGTCGCAACGAATTCGTTTTCTTCGATTCTTATCCGCAGCTCCTCTGCCGTCTCGCGCAGCTCACCATCGGAATCATTAGTAAACGCTTCGACAAAAGTCTTGAGCTTCTCGATGACTCCGGCCTCAATCATGTCCTCCGAGAAACCGCTGAAGTGCACAAGGTTTTGGAACACCTGAGACTTGATCGCCTCATCGCGCGTGACGAAGGCGATGAGCTCTTCAACATTGAGCTTGAAAAGGTTCTCAGGATTCTTTGCAAGCACGTTGCAGACGTCGAACCCGTGATCTTTGGCAAGCAGTCGCACGGCTTCTTCGGAAAGACCGTGACCGGCAGCGGCAATCTCGCGCATCCAGACGTCGTGGTGTTGGGCAAGGCGGTTGAAGAATGCGGATGCCTCTTTGACGACGATTGACGCCGTATTCTTGTTTTGCACTCGTGACATCAGACTGCCGGCCTTTTCCGTTTTGAGCGGACAGATAAAGACGTCCTCGAGCGTATCGAAAGAGAGTTGCCCTTCTTTTCTGCGGCCTCCGAACAGTGAAAGCAAAGACACCGACTCGAGCTTGTCGGCAAGTTCATAGAAATTGTGATGTCTGACTTTGCGAAGCATGAATTCACGCGGGAAAAATCCCATTTCTTGACTCCTTGATGCCGATCTTTTGGCAGCCAAAGTTCGTTTTGCGGGTAACCTCACGAGGCTATGTTGGATTGGCCAGGCTTCAAATATTCCTTGAAAAACGCCAAGGCTTGATTGCCCAGCCGATCTGCTTGCATCAGCCCCCAGGTCATGAAGTCAGCCGCAGCCTGTCTGTCAGACGGTACGACCGGTGTTTCGGCAACGCGGGCAAGACAACCGAGAAGTTGTCTCATCTGCCAGGCAGCGGACCTATCAAAAGGAACATTGGTCGTAGCCTTGGAACGTGCATTGCTGATCTTGGAGTGAACAAGTCCTGCCAATACCGGATAACGCTCGGCGATGGCCTGCAATTCCTGCTCGTTGTTGCCAATCAGCCAGCCGCGTTGTCCTCCCCTCAGTGTGACTTGAAATGCTCCTCGCAAGGTGTCGTTTGCTTCGTCACAAAAGACGTAGCTCCTCCAATAGTCCTGTTTGTAGCGGCCTTCGCCAATCGGTGTCGAGAAGATGTCAAAACCATCAGGGGAGCATTGTTCTCGACAGTATTCCTGCATGATCGCCAGTGCTTTGTCGACCAGGAAGTCCGTGCAGATCACGAAATCACGAATCGAGCACTCAATGAGACCGGCCTCCGACGTTACTCGGCACTTGAGCAAATCCTGAATGCCGTCGGAGCAGTGACACACCGCGTTAAGAAGCGAAAACGGATTGACACACTTATCGGCTTTGAATGTCTTCACAAATCCCCAATAGTCATCGTGGTCGTCGTCCTCGTCGCTGGCCCATAGTTCGTGAACCTCAATACATCGGAAACAATCGACCGCTGCGTAGAAGTCGAGCGCCTTCTGTTGTTTCTCGTGCGGGAAATGGATAAGCACCTCATGGTGTTCATCGTCACAATCGCCGTAGAGCTTCAGGAAGAAATCCGTCCGCGCCTTTCCGTTTTCAACAAAGATCGGGTATTCAGCTCGGATGTCATCCACTTTGAGCGTGACGCCGTGCACACGGAACTTTTGATTGCGAAAGTCCTCAACTTTGAGGTTCTCGCCTTCGACGATATGCATCACAGGCTCGTACTTGGAGTTCAGCGCCTTCATCAGGTCATCGACATTGGTAAACCAAGGCATTTTCTCTTTCCCGGCTATGCCGGCTCCTCTCTTCTCATAACCGTTCGCTCGCATGAGCTGACGGTGTTCAAACATTTTGTTGACCGAGATCGTAAGAAGGGATGCGACAAACTGCGTCGCGATGCAACGAAAGCAGCGATCGGGGGAAATAATTGCACATCAATTGATCAACGAACGCCCTATGCGTCAATCGTTGACGCACCGAGAACTATTCTGCACTTGTCGAATTTCAAGAAATACATGATGAGAAAGTGCAGTATGTCTGATCGCGCCACCTCTTTGAACCTGAACAATTCCAACATCGGGCACTCCGTCGTCAACCTTTGGATGCTACGATTGCTGTGCAATGGTGACTTGTGGGCAAAAGTAGCCCGCAACGACATGTACTCCCACGATGCTTTGCCGAAGTTCTTCTGGGGACTTAAACTTCGTCGTCACCTGCATCTGGGAGCATTGATCCTCAACAATGAGAAGTTCTTGGGAACCGGCGCCGTCAAAGACATCAAAGCGTTTACAGACGTCGAGATGGAACTCGATGAGGATGCTGTCATTGCTCCCGAAAAGCGCATCCGATATTTGATCGAAGAAGTCTGGCCTCAATACAACTTTATCGACGGATTGATGCCATTCCTGACGGTGCAGCCCCGTCATCCGGAGACCATCGGCGCATACTGTCGCCCTTTTCTCGGCCATCCGTTTACCGCCAAGTTGTTGGAAAACGGCATGCCGCGTGCCTTGAGCCGTGAACTGCGATATTTGGAATCGGCCTGCTCCGACGAACTCTCCGCTTTGCCTGAAGCCTTTGCCGCCAACCTTCGTCTGCTTCAGGAGAACTTCAAGCTCTCGGATCTGGAAACCCGCATTCTCGCCTTCGTCTACTGTGCCCGTGATGTGAAGCTCGTCAACCAACTGCTGTGCGATCTGTTCGACTACGGAGAGCAAGGAATGACACTCGTCATCGATACGCTCTCTCTGGCTCTGAACGCTGATCGCGAAGACGTCAAGAAGGCCCTTGCCGCCGAAGGAAAGCTTGTTTCCATCGGTCTTCTGGATTACGGTGAATCGGGCGACGAATTTTGCGAGCAGATTGTTCCGGGTGCCGTGCTGTCTCCTTCAACCTTAAGCGTGAAACTGTCCTTGTCCAAATTGCTGCAGGAGTCGTTTTTGCCGGCACCCGAACCGACCTTGAGCTTCGAACACTTTCCGCATCTGCCGATCGTAAGCCGCGTGCTTCTTCCCTACCTCAAGTCTGCCGTAGCCGGCGAACGCAAAGGCGTCAACATTCTCTTTTACGGACCTCCGGGCAGCGGCAAAACGGAACTGACGCGTGTCATTGCCAAGGAACTGGGGCTCACCGGTTACGAAGTGCAGTTCGCCGAAAAGGAAACGCGAAAGAAAGAAGAGCGTACCTCGCGACTGAAGTTCTGGAAGGCTGCGGGCAACGTCCTTTCGCAAACCAACACCAATCTTCTGGTAATTGACGAAGCCGAAGACGTCTTCAACGACTTGGGATCGTTCTTTTTCAGCGGACGCACCAACAAGGGAGAAATCAATCGCCTTCTCGAAGAAAATCCGGTCGTCACGCTTTGGACCGCCAATTCGATTCACCACATCGATCCGGCCATGCTGCGGCGCTTCAATATAGTGATTGAGGTAAAGTCGCCTGGGCTTGCCTACCGACGCGAGATGATCGACAAGGCGTTTGATCACCGACTCTCGAAGGGCACGACGGAGAGGCTTGCCTTGACGGAAAACTTGTCGAGCGCCGTGATTCGATCGATTTCGGACATCGTCCGTGAAACCGGCAAAACATCCGAGTCTCCTTCTGAGGACGAGATCATCGAGATGGCAGACCAGATGCTCAAGGCGCAGCACATGGGCCGTGTGGTTGACAACAATACGATGCTGCCGGAGCTCTACGCGCCTCAGTTTGTCAATTCCGAACTGGACCTGAATCACCTTCTCGAAGGTCTGCGTACTGCCGGCTGCGGGCGTCTTTGCATCTACGGGCCTCCGGGCACGGGTAAGTCGGCTTATGCGGCGTACGTTGCTCGGGAACTCGGCATTCCGCTGATGCGCAAAACCGGCGCAGAACTTACGAGCTGCTACGTGGGCGTAACGGAAAAGCTCATTGCCGACGCCTTTGAGACGGCGCAGCGCGACGGTGCTTTGCTTTTGCTCGATGAGGTGGATTCGTTCCTTCGTGATCGCCAGGCGACTCGGTACAGCTGGGAAGTCACGGCCGTCAACGAAATGCTGGCTCAGATGGAACGCTACGGTGGTTACTTCATCGCAACCACGAATCTGAAGGACGACCTCGATCCGGCTTGCCTGCGGCGTTTTGATCTGAAGACGAAGTTTGACTACCTGCGCCCCGAACAGGCCGTGGCGATGGCCAAGGCTTATGCGGGCAAGCTTGGTTTGACTGATGGCGTCGAAGCGCTTGACCGTGTGGCCGACTTTGGGAATCTGACGCCCGGAGACTTTGCGGCTGTGGGCCGTCAGGCGGCGTTCAGGAAACTTTCGGGAGTCGAGGATTTTGTCGAGCGTTTGGCTGTCGAGTCGAACTTGAAGGCTGCAGGAATGGGAAATCCGAAGCGGTGGATTTTGTAGTGAGTGATGTTGGTTGATGCAAGTTAATCAAAGAATGCTTGAGTTCCTTGCATCAACAATCACCAGTCCACACAGATGAAACCGCACGTGAAACTATCGCGGCAATTCACAAACTTGTTGCCAAACCACAAATCGGCGCTCGCTCGCGGAAAATACCAACGCCAATTGAATCAATTCCTTGACATGAGGCCCCTGACCGTACCGTTTCATCTGCATTTGTTCGACGGCTTCTTGTAGCAGGTCATTCACCTGGGATGTATTACGCGCGAACTTAATCTCAAACACCCAAAGTCGATTTCCAGCTTCAACTTCCAGATCACTACGCCCCAAGGCAGAATGCGCCTCAACACGTGGCACCATATCCGCGCCCATCATCAAGACTTGCAGATAGGCTCTGCAAGATGCTTCGTCAACGATCGGAAATCGTTGATAATCCATCGCATTGATGACATCGTTGAACCGATCGACCACATCTCCGGCTGTTCGGTGTGCAAGAACAGTCTCGAGCCTCACATTATCTCTAGGCGTATACGGGACGCCAGACAACAGCTTGTCTGCGTAGAGTTGCGCCATTGAACTTGCTACTTCCAGATTCGGATAGCTCAGAAGGACCACTTCGTTTGGAGTAATTGATTGAATTGTTAGGTAGCCGGCTTGGTACAACAAAACATCTCGATCCAAGCACTCATATTCCTTGGGTGTCACAAGATCCCGGAGCCACACCTTTTTAGGTTCGGCGTACTTGGCAGGGTCGTCGAGCTCGTGTCCCTTCAGATATTGCATGAGCACGACAGCGTGACCTCCACTTGAGTACCAGTAATTCCTGAAACCAGCATTCGGATTATTGAAGAAACTCAGTACTGACCAGGGGCAATAGACACGTATACGCGCCTCGCTGTCAAAAGAAAAACCGTTGTAGTTGGCTTTCAATTCGCTGAGAATCTCTTCTCTGGGAAGCCCCAAGACTTTCGCTGCCTCATTAATATAAAAATCAAAATAACGCTCAATTTCGCTTTCTGTATAACCAACCAACGCCCCATATTCGGGATTGAGCGAAATGTCTGTGAGGTCATTGAAATCCGAAAAGATGCTTGTGCTCGAAAACTTCGTTATCCCGGTCATAAACAGGAAACGAAGACAATCATCTTTGCTTTTGAGCGTACTGAAGAAACTGCTCATAACCATTCGCACGTCACGAAACAGTTCTTCCTTGTCCAAGCAAATCACTAGCGGTGCGTCATACTCGTCAATCAGAACAACAAGAGATCGCGAAGGCCTGTTTCCAAGCCAGCTCGAAATTTGCAACGCAAGATCTCCCCCTTCTTGAGGTTGAAAGCCGACTTCGCCAAGGTTCTTAGCAATGTAACCGAAAAAACGCTCCGTGAATTCTTCTCTTGATCGAAAATTCTTAACCTCAGAAAAATCAAGCCGAACAACAGAATACGTCTTGTCCTTCCACAGTTTTTCTATTGCCAGACCTTTGAAATCCCTCAGTCCATTTTTGAACAACGTCTCAAAAGTCGAGATCAAAAGCGACTTGCCGAAGCGCCTCGGGCGAGCAAAGAAAAGCTTACCGTCGTTCTCCGCCAACTTGCAGACCATCTCCGTTTTGTCAACGTAAATTGCGTTTGAATCTCGCAACGCAGGAAAGCCGGAGCGGCCCAAAGGCAACTGCTGAATGGTACTGGTCATATATCTTGTGAAGGGAACTCAGAGAGTTGATTTTCGCCGATTTTAGATCACCTGGTGATTGTAGCGGTCAGAGTCAAGCCGTGCGTTCGGATAAGTATGATCGAAGACACGACTTCAAGATTTCTTGGGCAGTAGAATGCTCGCACCCTGTTTCGGAAACGCCATGTCGCTTGCCTGCGCTCCCATTCATTCACTACGACGCACTTTCTTTGCCGTCGCTTGTACGTTCGTCGGATCTTTCGTCTCCCCGGCCTCATTCGCCTGGGACCTGACGATCCTACACGTCAACGACGTCCATTCGGCGGCGGCAGGCGTCAACGACCGCGGCCCCGTCTACGATGACACCGATGCCGTCGGCGGGCTTGCACGCGTAAAGGCATTTGTAGCCGACGAAAAAACAAAAGCGAAGGTCCAAGGCAAAGCCGTGCTGGCGCTCGATGCCGGCGACTTCTGGCAGGGGACTCACTTTTTCAGAACGGGCGGCATGCCTTGGGCACGGGAAGCCATGAGACGCATGCCCTGGGACGCGGTGACACTCGGCAACCACGAGTTCGACTTGGGATGCGAAAAGCTTGGCCAATACGTGAAGGAGCTGCCCTTCCCGGTTCTCGCCGCGAATCTGGAAAAGAATCCTGCTTGCCCTCTCTCGACCGCACCGCTTCCGTCAACCGTCGTGAAGGACTTCGACGGCGTCAAGGTTGGCGTCATCGGTCTGGCCAACGACGAAGGAAAGGATATTTCCGAAGCCTGCTCCAACACGGATTTTGCCAACCGTACCAAGGCGCTTGAGCGTGCCGCGGCGGAACTTGAAAAAGCGGGCGTCACGCACATCATCGCGGTGACGCATGTGGGCTACGAAGCCGATCAGGCGCTTGCCCGCGCTGTGCCTGCCATCGATGTGATCGTCGGAGGCCACACCCACAGCGTTCTCGGTGATCATCCGCATTCGGAAGGTCCCTACCCGACGGTCATCGCGCATGACGACGGCTCGAAGACGCTCGTGGTACAGGCGGGGCGCTCGACACGCTATCTCGGACGGCTCACGGTTTCTTTTGACGACGCGGGCCGCATCGTGCAGTTCCGGGGCGATCTCGAAGAACTCGTACCGAGTCTTCGTCGCGACGAAGCGATTCACGAATTCGTTGTTCGGTCACTCGAGGCCATTCGCGCCGATCAGGAGCGTTTCGTGGGCGTCAACACGTCAACGCTTCCTGACGGGCTCGATCCCTGTCGTGAAGGCGACTGCCTCTCGGGAATGGCAACAGCCGATGCGTTTCTCGCCTGGGGCCGCTCTCGAGGTGCAGTCGCGGCGATTTTAAACGGCGGTGCCGTACGAGCCGCCATGCCCATCGGCCCCGTCACCCACGCCGATCTGCTCGATATTCACCCCTTCGGGAACCGTATTCAGGTGGCCGACGTCTCGGGCGCAGTACTCCGGGAGGCGCTTGAACACGGTCTCTCGGAACCCGACGTGATCGGCCCAAGACTCTTGCAGACTGCGGGGCTTCGCTATCGACTGAATCCTTCGGCCCCTGTGGGCAAACGCATCGTGTCCGCTGAAATACGCACGAAAGAAGGAATCTGGGCGCCGATTCTGCCCGAGAACATCTATCGCATCGTTACGATTGCCTACCTTCTCGGCGGGGGCGACCATTTCTCGATGCTCGGACAACACGCCAAGATATTGGAAACCGGCCCTCTCGAAGTCGACGTTCTTGAAGCCTATCTTCATGAAAAAAAGGACCGGGACGATCATCTGCCCACGCCCGCAACCGGGCGGATCGTCGGGATGCCCGTCCGTTGAGGTTTGGCCAAGTCAAGAGTTCCCGGTTCTGTTCGCGTCGGGAAATGACCTTGTGAACCGGTTTCTGTACTGCGTACTCAACGCTTTTATTTTCTCAGAGTCGTCTTGATTAAACCGGAAGGCATGCTCCAAATCCGGTCTCCTGGCCGAAATCAATCCACGGATCTGCTCGACGAATTAGGTAGCTTCTGACGCTGCTGCCATAAAAACTAAAGGCTCAACCATGTCAACGCTGACGCCTCAAAAGGAGATCTACAAAAAGCTGTGGATTCGCGCGCCAGAAAAAGTCTGAAGATAGTTTGGTGTGTCAAAGGAACCGACGACTGTTACGAGAGAAGTTCGACATCTCCGATGCATTTGTCCGCAACGGAGAAACTCTGAACAGATCAACCCTGTGAAATGATCCCTCAGTCTGTCCAGACAAAGATGCTGAGTCGGAACTCTGACCTAAACAGGATGCCATCCTCACTCACGCTTTTGATAAAGCAACTTTAACTGATCATTTAGCGCCTTATATTAACTTGGCCGACTTTAACATCAGGGCAGTCTATACTCTTTATTATTTTGAGATCCAGTTCAAAAAAGGAATGGATATTAATATACATATCATCATAAAAATTAAGATCAAACATCCCGCACCATCTTGATCAGAAGACTTACCACTTTCCAGTTTTGACCAAAGGACACAACACAAAATGCCAATTGTTACTAGAACCGCAATGCCCGGCCACCCCCAAAAATAAAAAATTAAGAGAAAACTTAATACGCTTTTCATAAACAATCGACATCAAAAAAGTCATTGAAAATCGAGAAAGCTTCTCATCCGTCGCATTCAGACTCAGGTAAAGTTTCCTATCAATTTTTCTTCAGCTGTTTGCCGGCCCGTTTTTGTCACAGGACCGAAAGAGCTGGCAAACATTTGTCTGGGTCTTGCTGCTTACTCAACGAATGTTTATCTCACTAGGGAAAGCAATTTTCAACAGATTAAAGTTCTTGAGTCTGATCCTGTGTGTTCGTGACAATTTTGACCGCATCCTCAACTTTTCTGATTAAATCAATATCGCAGAATTCTTTGGTGACAGCCATTTGAATATTTGTCTCGTCCGAAGTCAAGAGATCAAGGAAGGCACCGAGAAAGTTGTTGAAAGACTTATCGTCGAACTTGAGTTCCACCAGCAACGAGTAATCCGTACAGAATTCGCCGTATTTCTCCAGTATCTCTCTGTTCTTTTTGTTTCGAATATTTTGGAGAGCAGCATCAATTTCAGCATTGCGCGGCACAGCACCCAACCATCGTTCAGACGAATAAATCTGTTTTGAGCTGATGGTGCATTTTTTCCTGCCGATTGAAATCTGAAAACTCCAATCCTTGGAAAAATCGTGCTGCGTCAATCGCTCGACAAGTTCTTGTGCATCCGAAGAATCCACCACGAGGCCGTCAATCACCCGGCCGTTCCGATCCCGCACAATCGGTGTTTTGCTTCCCGTAAGCCCGGTCTTTGAAGCCAACGAAATCAGCGCCATGATGCGACGCAGACCGATTTCCGGCGCTTTGTTCCAGTAAGGAAACACTTCCTTTTCACTAGTCGTGAAATAAATAACTGACATACAACCACCTTTCTGTGCTGGTATTTTTTACCCATCGTAAAGGCGGTTGCGTCATTGACTGACGCGTACGCGATTGTCGTAATGCTCACCGTTCGTTTTGGCGCGTGTTGGTAACTTAGTTTGCCGATCGCCTCTTGCCTGTCTCGGTCATTGAGTTTTCTCCCAAAACCTGCGCCATTTCGTTTTCAAATGCGCTCCCGAACTGTAGGCGACTCTTGGTCGCAACGAAATCTGCCTAGGCACTTCATCAAATTTTTCCACCTCATTTGACAGATTTAATCTTTCCGTTATAATGCGCCTTCCTTTGAAGGCCTAACGGCTTTTGCTCGGTCCTCTCAGATAATGAGGGGACCGAGCTTTTTTATGCTTAAATCTAGACGCTCCGACTACGAGCCCAGCCAATCGTGCTTGGCAAACGATGCGATGTAGTCAGCCCAGAAACGGTCCATTGCCGGCGTACACAAACACTCGGCAAGCGACGCCTGATTATCTGCCGTCGCCCTTGCAAACGAAGCCAGCCAAAGCAATTTTGCTGACGGATTCTCGTAGAGTTGTGTCGCTTTCTGATCCGTCGTCTTATTGCTGTTTTCCACGTTTTCCGAAGCGTTGATCAGTGCCAGATTGGCAAAACGATGAAGTACCGTTCTGTTTTGGATGCTCGGGGTTTCCTGCGCAATCCAATGCTCGATTTGCGAACGTGACACAATCCGCATTGTCTCGGCTCTGTCCGCGAACAGTTTGCGGAAGTTCTCCAGCGGATCTTCGTTCAATTCTTCAACATTCAGATCCCTGATGAGATCGGTGTGTTGAGGGTGAGCAAGCGCTTGGGCAAGATAAGAAAAGCCTTGCCCCTTTTGCTTTGAATCCACCCACAGCAGCCAGTCGGTGAAAAAAAGCTTCCAACGCACGCCGTTTTCGGTATACCGCCAAGCGGCAAATTTTTCGTCCTGCTTGTCACACTGTCCGACAGACTCAAAAGCTTTCCCTACGGCCTCAATCAACTTGACCTCATCTTCATCGGCTCCGAGTTTCAGTACGTTTGCCGTCATCTTGCCCGCAGCGTTCGGATTCAAAAAACGTTCCAGTCCCCAGAGAATCAGACGCAAATAGCCGTGTTTAAAACCATTGCCCTTGCCGAAGCTTTTTTCCACTTTGTCGGCCAACTCCTGCGCCGATGAGGCTCCTGAAAGCAAAGCTAGCGCGCTCTTAGGGAGGCAATTGACTGGACAAAGATCCTGCACGGCGGTGTGAACCAGCGACAGAAGCCAATACTGTCCGGAATACTGGTAGCCGTTGGCGGCATAGAAAGTGTCCAGCAACAAGACAAAGGGCGACTTGTTTTTGCTCTTAGCAACCAGAAGTTCGTTCGCTTGCCGCGCGACCATCGCTGCAATCCAAAGGATCGTCATGAAGCTCCAGACGTCTTTGCGCCGTTCCTGATAGTCGAGCTTGGCGTTTTTCTTGACGTCCTTGCCGACAACGATGCGATCGTGCAGGCCGCGGTAGTCAGACTCGCCCGGTCTCGGACGAATATTGAGTGTCTCGAACTTTTCATCGTCTGCGCCTTTGAGCGAACGGAAAACCTCATTGGCGATCACAAAGAGATTTTCGAAGTCAACGACAAAACGGCGTTCCTCAGAACTTTCGATGGGTTTTGCGTCCGTTTCGCTTTGGTCTTGCAATTTCGTCTTACAGTTGAAGGCGTTCCCGACGATCTCGAAAAATTTCGTGCCGCCTTCCCGCCGATCGGTTCTTGAAACTTTCGAACTTCCCCCGAGTACGTCACTCATGCTCTTAACGATGTCTTCGACACGGAGTTGCGAATCGGAACGAAGCAAGGCGGCAATACCGCTCCAAAGACGGTCAAAGGCGATGCGCTCGGCGTCGTTCGCATCCTTGAGACATTCCACAAGCGTAGCCTTGGCGATGTCAATGGAGCGCAATGCCTGTCCGCGCATGTTGACAATCTCAAACATGGCGGGACCTTCATAAGGGTTGGCGTCGTCGATGGGCAGAATCACACGCAAAACGCAAACGCTCTTGCGAATGCAGTCGGCAAATTTTTCAAACGGTGTCACCCCCTCTTCGTCCGAAAAAATCAAACCGTCTTTTGCGGCGCCGTTGATCTTAAGGCAAACGGACGAGAGTATCGCCTGACTGATTTTGGGGCGGTTGTCCTGCGTCAAATTTTCGTACTGGCGAATAACCGAAGGCCTCCATCCGAAGTCATCCTCTCTCACCGTATATTCCGGATCATCAGCATGCACCTTTCGTTGATCGAGGATGGCCAAAAGGATGTCAACGCTTGTCAAGCGCTGCTGCCCATCCAAAACCTCAAGAGCCTCTCGTTGATGGCAGACGACCGTACCTAAAGAATAGCGGCAAGTCTTGTCTTTACTGTACCGAGCAAAGTGCGTGATGAGATCCTGAACCAGAACCTCAATTTGCTTGTCCGTCCAGCAAAACGGCCGTTGATAAGCCGGCACAACCAGAACCTTCTCATCGGATTGCAGTTCACCCACAGTGAACAAACGTGCTTCAAACGGCGTACTCATTGTGCCTGCTCCTCGAACGCGATTGTCTCAACACGCGTTTCCTCATCAACGTATTCGCGGTATCGCTGTCGTCTGTCGCCGACCATCGCCCATGTGACTTCATCAGGGTACGTAAGTCGTTCAAGCTCGCGACGGCACTCCGCCGGACTGTTGGTGCGGTACGGAATCGTGACGAGATTTTCGGTGGGCCGGTCCAACTTGAAAAAGGCAATCTGCCGAGCGCCCTGAAGCTGCCCGAACAAAAGGATTTGCTCCTTATCGTTGCGTTTCAATGGAACGCGCAGGTGTTTAAATAGCCGAATGTAGCACTGGACATAAACAAGAAAATCCATGTCCTTGTTGTAAGCATCGCGCAAGCGGTCGACATCATTTTTAAACGGTCGTTCAAGGTCCGGAGCAATGCTCGCAAAGCGATCGAGCCAGCAGACTGCTGCCTGAAGCGCAATTTCGTGGCTATTGTCGAAAAACAGCTTATGGCCCAGCACCATGTCGTGGAACATGTTGCACACGTTCGAGCCGACATTTTCATCCGTCTTGTCTTCGGAACCCTTGCTCAGACGCACCGTGCTGTAGAGCGCCTCCACGATGCGCTGATAGTATTCAAGTGTCCTGAAAAACGGCAGCCCGGGTTTAACGGGCGTCATCAGATCGGGAAGGAACTTGCCCTTCTCACCTGCTCCTTTGCCTGTCTGCGCAAGCTTCTCGTCGACAACAAGGTTGCCCCGATAAGTGCCGTGGATGCCCTTGAGCTTTTCTACATTGGTTTTATCCCAGTGCATCCAATAGGCCACGCCCCAGCGAATCAACAGCAAACAGATGACGGTCGTGCTGAAGCGCCTGTAGCGCGCGCCATCACCTGTCAGCTTTTCCCAAATTCCTTTGATTTCTTTGAGCGTCTCTTTGCGTTTTGTTTCGGAGTTTTCGACCGAGAACGCAATGCGCAAGTGATAGGCCTTGAGCATGTCGATGAGCTCCATTTCCTTGCCGCGGTTGTTTTCGCATTGGAAAAAGAGCTCGGCTTCGTAACGACTCTCGATGATGCGCACAGCAAAGACGCCGTTTGTAAGCGCGTACTTCAAACGCTTGTACTCGTCGGTGAAAAACTGAATCACGTAGTCCGGAACGTCAGATTGGCCTTCATTGTTTGAGTCTTGCTCCGCTCCGGCGAGTTGCGTCGCCTCATGAATGAGCTTTCTGACGCGCAGGTAATCGGCAAACTGCTCTCGGTAGATGGCGGCAATATGTTCTTGCGTCTGTGGCTGGTGGTATTCGTATTGAGGTTGCCATTGATTCTCATGCCAGTCTTGGTCGCTCGATAACGTTTTGATCGTTTCGATCAGTTCGTCGCGCAAGTTTTTGACTTCTTTGATGCCGTCGGTGACATCCAAAAGCGCCTTGATGTGAATCAGAAAACTCGTCAAGCGTTGCTGGCCGTCAATGAGCTCGAGCTTGCCGTCGTGAGCGTGAAAACAGATCGTGCCGTAGTAGTACTGTGCGCTTTCGTCGTAGGACTTTGTCTCGGGGTTGTAGCGAAAACTGTCGAGGTCTTCGAGAAGCTTTCGGACTTCGCTGATTGACCAGCGTTACGGGCGTTGATACGGAGGGATATCGACGGGCGGCTTGCCCAGAAAAAAACTGCGGGAGAGGACTCCTACGAGCGAATATTAAAAGACGGCGAACGATTCATGAGCGGTTTTCATGCATTAACGGGAACACACAATTCTGAGGTTGCGTATAGTTGTAGTGATGTGGCTTTTGAAACTGAGACGCTGCATGTTAGAGGATTTAGAGTAGAAGCTCCTACCTGGCAAGGTGCATCAAAAAAATACGGATCTGCTCTGACCGAAATTAAACTCTGACTCCTGCCAGGCGGCATCTCGTAACGCAACGTTCGGTTGATGGTTCCTATAGTTACTCTGGTGCAGAGAGCCATTCCTATGTAAAAATCACTTATGAAACTTCTGACGACAAGGTTAAACGCAAAAATGATCCAAAGAGCAGTCACTTCTAATCAATCAGAAAAGAATGCAAACCATGCAGACATTTGTGTTCTTTACTCCGGTCAAAATTCAGCTACAATTCTTTCTGCTAAATTTTGTAAAAACTTCGCAATTTAATAAATCTTTCTTAGATTGATATTTGATGAGATTCTTGATTTTTTGCACTATGTTTTACACACCGAACTTCTGACTGAGTTCCACCCCAAAAACTATAGTTAAACATATGTCAATTATTATTGAATTTCATCTTTATATCGAAGACAAAAAACTAACATAAACAACTAGAAAATATGACCAATTCAGAAAATTTTCAAGTCAGCGGCAAGACCTTCAGCCAGCTTATGAAATCAGGACTAAACCAAGGTTCAAGTAATCCATTTTATTGCATTCCAAGGTATCAAAGACAATACACATGGGAAACGCAACAAGCCCTACAACTTCTTGGTGACGTTTACGATTATTTTGCCAATGCTTATAACAATTCCGAGGACGCATATGAGAAGTTCATCGGATCGTTTATGCTAGTCGAGCGTGAAAATTCAGAAGGAGACAACACAAGCCCCCGTCTAGTATATGACGTAGTTGATGGACAACAGCGAATTACAACAATTTGTTTAATTGTTGCTGCTGGACTCTATCGTCTACTAGAACTCGGCGCATGCATTTTTGATGAAGCTCACAATCTTCTTGAAATCGATCAAGATGAAAATTTAAAAAAAGATTTAAAAGAAAAACTAACAAGAGCGATTTGCAAGTCACTTCCTGGATATATTCAAACCAGAGTATTAATGTTTTCAGGTAAACCAGGCTTCGATACCGACTCCGCTCCTCGTGTATATCGTGAACGTGAAGATGCTGTTCCCGCAATAGGGAAACCTAAAAAAATTGAGCTAGATTCAATAGAAACTAACTCCATCAGCGCAATTTACGGCTCACCATCAGCCCGTTTCTTTACCTACTATGCACTAGCCTCGTATAGATACTTAACATTAATCTCAAAAATTGATCTGAACACTGAAAATTTTTACAAAACTACCATTAGCTTGGTTAAGAGTGGAAAAGATTTTTTAAAGTCAGAATCCTCGCCCAATGAAACCTATTTAACCAATTACGAATGTGCTTATAAATTTCTTGTCGAACTTGGAAATGGAATGACCCAAAGGGATACTGATAAATACCCCTTTAACTATAAAATTCCAGAGGAAAGCATGTTCGATCCTCTTCCATTATCTGATACTATAAATTATAATTTTTGCTCTCAAGACGAACTGAGGAACTTCCAAGAAAATTGGAACGACCTACTGAAAATAATCAACAATTCTAAGTCAGAGAAAATTAAAAACTCAACTATTCCAATACTTCTGAATTCAATCATTCGAATAATTTCATATCTCGAATATCTCACAACAAGAGTTAATATTGCAGTCATATCTGGCACAAGAAATACTGCCTTCGACATTTTTGAAACACTAAATACTGCTGGTCAACCTCTTGATTCAATTGAAACATTTATACCCGAAATTTATCAAACCATCTACGCCATTTCTTCTGACCAAAAAAACAAAGACAGTCTCCTTGAAAGAAAGCATTCATTTGGGACATTAAGAGACAATAATATCGAAGAAATCATCAAAAAAATTCAAGACATATTTAGCATTGCAAAAAATCGCACTGGTGTCTCTCAAGTAATTATTTGGTTTGCTCTTATTTGCTTTGGTCGTAAAGTCGGTAAGAGATTCTCCGTGCAACGCTGGGAGTTAAAGAAAGCTTTTGACTTATTTATTGGTAAGAGTTTAACCAAAAAAGAAATTTCAAAATATAATCGCGAGTATACATGGCAAAAAGTCCATGAATTTACCTCGCTATTGTTAGTCGTAGCATACTGGTGGGCTTTGTGCTACGGCAGCCCAAGTTCAAATTCAGATATTAAGAAAAGATTTACTGGAGACTGGCTAATAAAAGACCGGCTTCTACCAATTCCTGACAACAAGAAAGAATTCACAGACGCTCAGAAGAAAGATTTAAACACAATCAACTTCTGTCTTGCCTTTTTAACCTCGGCCAACCAGAGTGTGTCTGTTGGTTTAGCTGGACGATACTATATTCAATATTTTAAAAATCCTACCTCTGAAAACTTTTTAGAGCTAACAAAATCCATTAAAGCAATCGCCGCATTTACTGCTTTGTGGCTATCTGGAGAAACAGGCTCGACGCAGTATGCCGAAACTCAACGTCGAACGATGAGCCGTCCCTCTGACGTTAAAATCAAAAATCACAAACAAGAACTTAGCAATCTATCTTATTTTGCACAATTCGAGAATCAAAAACAAATAGATCCAAATTTTAGGATCACAGCCGAATCAATTATGAATAGCTTTGTCACAGGGTACGAAGCCTTCAATAATTCATTCTCATTGGATACTTGGACTACAAAGTTACCAGATTCCAAAATTGCAGATAAACGAAAAGCAATTAATCGATTCATTCTTATCTTATATTAGCACTGTTCAGAAAACAACAAACGTAACAAGCTTGGGCTCAGAAATTACATAATGAGACCAGTGACCAATTTTTTAACAGGAGAATATTGGTCTAAACTGTCCGAGCTAGAACTTGAACATATCGTCCCTATTAAATGTAACAAATGGCACATCGGCATACAACAAGACGACCAAAGCGCTAAACGAATCTTAAATGAACTTGGCAATACAACATTACTTCCTAAAAAACTGAATCAATACGCATCAAATAATGACTGGGAATACAAAAAGCTCTTATATTCAATGCTATCAGCGAGAAGCGAAGTTAACTTTGAAGCGATATGGAAACAGGCCGACTCAATCAATACTAGTAACACTAAGTTAACAAAAAAAGATAAAAATGCAATCAAGCAGCAACTCGCTGATTTAAATGAAGACTTTGACGAAGCCAATACTTTTCTTGTCGAGAGCCTACTTAACATCACTCAATGGGATTGTAACCTTATTGAGGCTAGAACGAAAGCTATTGCTGCTACTGTCTGGCCTTTACTCTCTTCTTGGCTTGGAAAAGAAGAGAAATTTGATAACAAAATTTTTAGAAAAATCTTAAAAGACTATAATACTTCTATTCAACGAACCGAAAAACATACCTCCGTAACGCCCTCTAACAAAACAAATAATTCAGTCATAAACAAATTCTTAGAATTATTCCCCTCTCAAATTATAAAAAGACCTTCAAATTCAGAGTTATTAATTGACAATCCATTCGGTTACTTACACATATGTGAACAAGCTGGACTAATTACTCTTCAGATTATTAATCGTACCGGAGGAAAGCGACGAATTCGAGAATCTAACAATGGTTCTAACTTCAACGGATCCAAAAAGAAATTCATCCTTGAAAGTAAAAAAGGAACAGAACAGGGGAAACAGTATATTGCAAATACTGTCAAAGATATTGACTGGCTTATTACATTTTCAAAACATCTAACTAAACTTTTCATGTAAGGCGTGTGCTCCTATAGGCTGCATTTACTTATAATGCAGCCTTTTCTATTTATCTTTCATTCATAAATAAAGATATAATGACGCCAAATCGGTTTTAAATAAAAAGATTTATTGGGTTTATATATACTTCACAAATGAAATCTTTATGGAACTCCATGCCCTCAACAGTCCACCAACTACAATCGACTTGATATTCAATAAGTTTTTTTAGTTACGTCTAACAAGTGCAATGAAAATTTCGAGAATATAAGATGCCCAATGGTCCATATCCTTCTGTCTGGCAGACTGATTCTGCTAGACTGCATACTGGATCAGGGATGCTGCCTTGCGTGCTAACGAGACAGATGGCAGGCGTTAGAACATCACATGGATCAAAAACCCACCGCCCGCAATTTTTAAAGCTGGTGGGTTTTCTGTTGCATCTGCACAACCTGGCAGCCTTCAGAACTTTCCGTATAGAACCTAATTTCCGATATTGCCTATTTGCTCAAAAACATTTACAACATGACAAGTAAAAAAGACAAGCTGCGCTCCATCGATCTATTTGCCGGCATCGGCGGCATCCGACTTGGCTTCGAACGAGCGTTCGGCGATGAAATCTCCACAGTTTTTGTCAGCGAATGGGATGAGCCCGCACAGCGAACCTACAGGGCTAACTTCAATGACAAATTTGACATTGAGGGCGATATAACAAAGGACGAAACGCAGGCAAAAATACCAGCGTTTGACATTTGCCTTGCCGGTTTTCCTTGCCAAGCGTTCTCTTTGGCAGGTAAACGTATGGGCTTTCAGGACGATTACAGGGGAATGTGCCGCGGAACTCTCTTCTTTGAAGTAGCCAAAATCTGCGAAAAACACAAGCCTAAGGTTATTTTCTGCGAGAACGTCAAGGGGCTGACCATTCACGACAAAGGTCGTACGTTCGGCATCATCACTTTTACTCTCAAGCAATTGGGTTATCAAGTCTTTGCTAAAGTGCTCAATTCGCGCGATTTCGGTGTGCCGCAGAATCGTGAGCGCATTTACATCGTGGCTTTCCGTAACGACATCGATGCGACTGATTTTGAATTTCCTGCTCCCACGGACTCGGCCAAGCGCATCCGCGACATCGTGGAGAACAACCCTGTACCTGCCAAATACTATCTGAGTGCCCAGTATCTCAAAACACTACGGGCACACCGAGCCAAGCATGAGGCTCTGGGGCACGGTTTCGGTTACGAGGTACGTTCCTGGGATGACGTCTCCGCAGCCATTGTCTGCGGGGGCATGGGACGCGAACGCAACCTGCTTGTTGATGACCGTCAAAAGATTCTTAAGCCTACAACCCACATCAAGGGTGAAATCAACGCGGAACACATCCGCAAGATGACCCCCAGAGAATGGGCTCGCTTGCAGGGCTTCCCCGACTCTTATAAGCTGCCTCTTGCGGACGTTCACTCCTACAAACAAATGGGCAACTCTGTGACCGTAAACGTAATTGAAGCGATCGCCCGCAACATCAAGCAGATACTTGACAAGCCGCGTAACAAGGCGATAGGAGACTGAGCCATGGCCACAAAGAACAAGGGAGAAGTCAGCGAGTTCTACGCGTTCGTTTCTATTTTGGGAAACAGGGTTGTGGAACTCGTTGACGGTTCATTGCATCTTCTGGGCGATCAAGTTCATTTTCTCAAAGTATTCCGAAAAGAAGATTCCGAAATTTCTTATGAATTGACCGACGACGGAAAGCTGAACATTACAAAAAACGGGGAAACCGACGTTGTTGAACGGCAATTGGTTCGAAATTACGCCAAACAACTGCTTGAACTGATCCAAAACTCGGACGATTCCATTGATGAAACCGATCCGAAGATCGGGCAACTTAAAAAGTTGCTCCTTACTGATCGTCTGTCGGCCAAAAATTTTGATAAGAGCGACTTTACCGGCGTTGTGGCTTCCCCCAACCAGACACATGCACACACATTGGGCTTCTCCGTAAAGTCCCATCTCGGCGGCGCTCCGACACTCGTGAATGCCAACAAAGAAAATTCCTTGTTTCTGTATGAGATCGTAGCTGCCGACGGCAGAGAACTCACTGAACAAGATCGCCAAACACTTTCCGAACTCAAGACCCAGATAGAAGAAAAGAAGCTCATTCGCCCTCGCATTGCATTGCTCAGAAAGCACGGCTACGAACTAAAGTACAGTTGCACAAGTTCAACACTTGACTATACGTTGCGCATCATTGACTCGAAGTTCCCGGAAATTCTTGCTGAAATTCTCTTGGAGCATTACAACCCTTCGGTGAATCGTGGTCAGCGAACGCTTTCCGATCTTATTGATACGTGCTGCGTTCGTTACAGCAACAGCTCCAGCTTCAGGGGACTCGGCCAAGACGAAGAAGAGGTACGTACGTCCGTGCAGTACAAGATGCAGAATTTTCTTCTGGCCTTCTCTACCGGAGCCACGGTGAGCAAAAAATGGGACGGCAAAGATCTCGCAAACGGCGGATTTATTGTTGTCCTGCATGACGGCCGAGTAGTCTGTCTTGAACTTTTCACGCGCAATTCCATCGGCCGGTATCTTCTTGAGAACACAGTCTTCGATACGCCTTCCACAAGACGCCATGACGGCGGCCGAATTGACCTATCGGGAGACAAGCCGATGTTCGGTCTCCAGCTGCAGGTGCGGTTCAAGGATCATAAATCAGACGACACGTTGGAACCGAGCAACCAGTCTTTGATCTGTGAGTAGGTCGTGCGCAGCTTGTCTGCGTTCCTAAGCGAGCACGTCCAGACGGTCAAGACACGCCAGCCGTCGTCCAATAGTCGTTGGCGCACTGCGACGTCTCTGGTTTTGTTGGCTTCAATCTTGTTTCTCCAGAAATCTGTGTTTGTTTCCGGTATTTTGGCAAAGTTGCAATTTGCATGGCCGTGCCAGAAACAACCGTTGATGAAGATGACGGCGTGATATTTCTTCAGAACAAGATCCGGCTTGCCAGGCAAATCTTTTACGTTCAGACGATAACGGAAACCGTCGGCATAAAGCAACTTGCGAACGGTTATTTCGGGTTTTGTGTCTCGGCCGTGGATATGAGACATATTGCGGCTTCTTTCCGCGGCGGTTTTGTTGTCCATAGCAACACTGTGCGGTTTGAGAGGAGACGACGAAAGTGCCTAAATTTTCCTCGTGACGGTCGCCTTTTCCATTCACTCTGGATCTGTTTCTTCAATTGAGTTAGTTTCGACACCCCTGCTATATTCTGGAATCCGACGCACGGTCCATTCGCGCAGCAATCTTTTTTCGCCGTCCGAGAACTCCATCACATGTTTTGACATCTTCTCCCAGCATTCTTTCTTTTTGACCCATTCGCCGACGTCGTCCCATCCTCGATCTTTCCAATTGAATGTTTCCAAGGCCAATCTGGCCATTCTTTCAACAATAGGAGCAAGATTCGTCGGCGTGGCCTGTTTATCCCAAATCCGGAAAAAATCGAGCTCGGCCTCTTTTCCATACAACCGTTGCAAGGTCAGCGACAGATAGGCGACTGCGTAGCAAACAAGGTTGGCTTTATAGGATTTCGCAGCCTTGTACCACGACGTGCCTGCCACAATGGAATCAACCTGTCTGAAAAGAATCCCCTTGCCGATGCAATATTGCACATACTCCGGCGTGACAAAAGAAAGAGACGGATCTTGTTTTTCCGCATTGCGGACATCCGCTTCGAATGCTGCATAGCATTTTTGCGACCCTCTGCTGACAATGTGCGGAACCTGATCCCAGGCTTTGATCCACTTGGCCAGATCGGTCTTGGTGAATTTCTTCGGGTAACGCAACTCAAACGGCGTTTTTCCTTTCTTCTTACGTTTGGTCAGTATTGCTTCGTCGCGATCCGATTCAACTTTGTATGAGCCTCTGGATCGTTCGTAATACCAGTACGTAACCGTCCCTGAACCGCCGATCGAAGGACGAATCGCACAACGACTGTGTTCGGACTGAGACTTGAATTTGATCTGAAAGTGCGTATTTGCGCCCAAATCCGCATTGGAAACCGCGCTCTGAGAATTCGCAAATTTAGAAATATTCATAATCAGCGCTTCACGCTGCTCGTCTGAACACGTCGGCGACGGAACGGTCAGTTTCATCGGCACATAAACGTTCTTCAGAACGTTCGCTGCTTCAGGTTCTGACTTGGTTTTCCGACGAAAATCATTCCAGAGTTTGTGCAATGTCGCCGTCGTTTGGCCGCCGTTGACGATCTGGAAATCCCGGACGCTCACGATTCTGTCCACCGTACCGTGCCGCAACGTGTCCATTTCGCGTGCCACCACGCAGATTCCGTTGTTGTAGGCAAAGAAGGATTCAGCATCTTCCCGCGCCGTCTTGAGCATGCCTTTGTTCACGCGGTTGTTGCTCTGTAGAAAAGCACGTACATTGCCGTTGAGCACTCGCTGACCGTACTGCGCGTAGATCTTGGCAAGGTTCACAGCCGGCATGCGTCCGAGATACGCCCGATAACCGTCTTGGCGATTGAATGCCTCGATCATGTCGACGGGCTCGAACCCAGATTTCGGATCTTCAAAATTGATGACAACTTCAGCTGCCGAATGACTTAACTCGTACAGCGAGCGATAGTCGTAAACAAGTCTCACGCACGACGGCCCGTTTTCCCCGAAGGGGAATTCTTCGGCCAACTCTTTTTTCCCGGTTTTGTCGGGACGAAGCGTCAGAACGACACACCTGACTTGATTGACCTTGTTTTCATCCTCCAATGCACTCCATCGGAAAATATCACCCGCAGCCTGTCCCTCGTCAGTCTGGGCATCTAGAACTTCATCAATCAGCAGGTTACGTGCGGCCAGATCGTAGAAATTCAAAAGTCGTTTTGTCAGACGATCAAAGTCGGCAGTACGCAAAGGTTCTGGGAAATCAGAACGAACATATTTTCCCCAGTCGAGGAGGAACAGAGTGACGATACACGCCTGCGGATCATAGGCATAGCCGCTCAAAGCAATCTTGAGGTTACCGACCTGCCTTTCGTTGCAATGAGCTGAACGAATATCTTCGTAGAGTCCTGCCCGGACGAGTGTCTTGGCATACAGATCAAAGATTCTGTATGCCTGAAGTCCCGTGGAAGAGTCTGTTTGCAAAATCTTTCTGCGATATTCTTCGGCCGAATTGACCTGCAGGTCCTGAGTTTTTTCTTCCGTCTGCGGGCGATAGAAACGGCTTACCGTCAGTTCGTCCGCAACCGCCGTCGGTTTTTCTGGAGACTGCTTCGGTTCCGGTTGCCCGGCGAAGTCAGGAGCATCACTTCCAGCTTCGACCTCCAAGGCATCGGCTCTCCTTGCATCCGAGTCGTGCTCGGCCGGAACGTTTGACTTGTCGGGATCAATAACGACCTCGGCCGCCGAATGACTTAATTCATACAACGAGCGGTAATCGTAAACGAGTCTCACGCACGACAGTCTGTTTCCCCCGTACTGAAATTCTTCGAGCAGGTCTTTTTTCTCGGTCTTGTCGGAACGAAGCGTCAGAGTGACACAATTGAGTTGCTTGATCTTGGTTCCGTCTTCAGATGCACTCCATCGGAAAATATCACTCGCGGCCTTTCCTGCATCCGTTTGAGCATCCAGGCCCTTGTTGATCAATCGATTATGCGAGGCAAGATGGTAGAAATTCAAAAGCCGTAGTGTCAGACGATTGACGTCGGTATTACGCAACGTCACCGGGGAGTCCGATCGAACGTACGGGCCCCAGTCAAGCAGGAAAAGCGAAAGGACACAGGACTGCGGATCATAGGCATAGCCGCTCAGGGCAAACCTGAGGGCTCCGATCTGCATTTCGCTGCAATGAGCAGCATGAATGTCTCCATAAAGTCCAGCCCGAACGAGCGTCTTGGCAAACAGATCGAAAATCCTGTGTGCCGGGAATTTTTCTGAAGCAACCGTTTGCAGAATTTTCCTGCGGTACTCTTCAGCCGAATGAACCTGAGTCTTCTGCGTATCCCCATCCCTTTGCTTTGATTCCGTTTGCTTATCAGGATCTTCAACTCCGTATTCATCCGAAAAAGTTTTGGTATCCTCGACCGTCACAAGTTTCCCTGTGATCTGTTTGTCAGATTTCGCTTGCTTGACAACCTGTGAAGCCTGCATTGAAGCAAACGCCTTTACTACCGCAACCGTCAGCAGATCAATTGTCGGTTGCACAAGAGCAGGCGACCATTCGCTGACCCGAATGCGAAGATTGCCGACTTCATTGTCAATCGGCTCAACGAACGTCTCAGATACGGGATTGAGCGCGAGGTAATGCACGTGTATTTCATCGACGTCGTCCGTCGGAAGAGCCTTGCTCATACGCGACAGAATGAGAGCACAGAGAGCATGCGCGTCTTCCTGTCCGGTCGGTGTCACCGCGTACGCTTTTTCCGCATGGGAAAAAAGCGTCTGAATGCCCCTGACTTCGACATCCATCATCGGCAACGAGACCGTTTCATCGTCTCTTTCGAACAGTTTCGAGTCCAATACAAAGAAATGAAGGGTTCGCCTTTCGAATGCCACAAAGTCATAAGAGCGTCCCGGGTCATCGGCAAACCGTTCCCTGAAATGCAACCGTTCAAATACAAATTCCGATTTTTCACAGATCAACGCAGCCATCAAACGGACGGCCAGCAAAAAAGCCGTTTCGTCGTCACGAGTGTTT